>Ga0209835_1000158_pt1 | contig 47218 bp, 34 predicted proteins | sample LakKivwa52mmetaG_FD_184138 | JGI IMG/M metagenome (GOLD analysis project Ga0209835, IMG submission 184138) | Anoxic lake water microbial communities from Lake Kivu, Rwanda to study Microbial Dark Matter (Phase II) - Lake Kivu water 52m metaG... | ecosystem: Environmental > Aquatic > Freshwater >... | reverse complement strand
TGGACCGACAATAATGGATTTATTAAACACCCTACCGGAGAATTAGTATGGGTTCCTCAGGCAATTGATGAGAGTCCTATTCCTCATATATTTTATGTAACAGTAAAAGATGATGCTTGTCCTATTAGTTCAACAATCACAAGTGCATTTAAAATTCAGGTATGCAACAAAATTGAACCTGATAGCATACAAAACTTTAATTTAGGATGTGGCAATTATCTTTTTACAACTAAAATAAAACAGAAAGCATCGTACAACTGGATATCACCTGCATCATCATCAAACGATTCTATTTTTTATCATTTTACCTACCCTGGTAAATATCCTGTTCAACTCAGTCTCTCAAATGCATGTTCAAGTAAAACACTGGTGGATACAATAACAATTAATGACTCCTTCCTTACAGTAAAATTGCCAAACGACAGATTTCTTTGCAGCAAACAGGATATTCAGGTGAATGCAATAATATTGAATGCAAAAGGAAAAGTCAAGCTTTTGTGGAGTACAGGCGATACAATAAACACCAGCAACTTATTAAAAAACATAGATCGCGATACGTTTGTAATCTGTACTATAAAAGACACTTTAGCTTGCAGCCACTCAGATACAATGATGATTTTCTACAACAATATAAAGCTTTCAATTGGGGCAGATCAGATAAAATGTTCTGGTAGTTCAATTACAATACAAACTAATTTTACTCATGGTAAAGGTAAAACAGTAAATTACAATTGGTATAAAATTCCATCTACCAGTTCTTTCTCCACCTCATCAGCTATAACTGTTACCAATCCAGGGACTTATGTTTGTGTCGCTACCGATAATTTGGGTTGCAGTGTTTCCGATACCATGATTTTACAAGATTATCCTTTAAGCCCTCCTGCAAATGCTGGAAATGATACAACATTATGTGCAAACTCAGGATGGTTAAAGCTTACAGGTACGCCTGTAAATCCAAACGGATACTGGTTAGGTATTGGTATTGTAAAATCAAACAATGATTATTACTTTAATCCTTCCGGATTGGGAAATAATCAAAAATACAATGTAACTTATTCTTATCAGGATAATTATAAATGTACCTATCACGATACGAAAATCATTACAGTTTACGATACTGTGCAAGTTTTTATAGATCCAGTCAATCCTTTATGTTTATTTGCCAATAAAGTGACACTTTATGGAATTCCAACCAAGGGCATCTGGTCAGGTAAAGGTGTTGAAAACAATACTTTTTTCAATCCACGTAAAGCCGGTTCAGGCATTCATCAGATAATTTATACATACAATAATTACGGTTGCGTAAATGCCGATACCACTTACATTAAAGTTTATCCTTTTGATACCACTAGTTTTTGGATAAAAACACCATATACCTTTACCACATTCTGTCCTGGTTATAAACTGATTCCTTTATTTACCAGCCCGGCAAATGGCAAATTAAGTGGTCCGGTCATTTATCCGGGGCAATATTTTAATGCTGATACCAGTTTTGGAACCTATAATTTTAGCTATAAAATTGTTGATACCATTGGATGTGAGTATAATTACCCGCTGAAACTCATTGTTGATAAACCATCCATCACCATTGACAGAAACGATAAAGTTATTTGTGAATATGAACAAGTGAATACTTTTGCTAAGCTGTACTTAACTAAAGGTTATCAATGGCTAAAATCATTCAGTTCAGATGGCTGGTTCGTTGGACCGACCAATAACAATTCAGTAAGTTATCAACCCGGACCTAATGATATATTTAAAGGTGGTTTTTGGTTAAAAGTAGAATCAAATGATTCAATTTGTAATGCTGAAGATTCTGTGTATTATAACTTCAATAAGATTACACCACAGTTCAGTTCAGATGTCACCAAAGGAAAAGTACCTTTGATTGTTAAGTTTTACAACAACTCAATCTCAGTTTTTGGAAATGTACAATACTCATACTGGGATTTTGGAGACGGACACAGTATTACAATTCAAAATCCGTTACATTCTTACAATGATACAGGCGTTTACTCAGTCAGACTTATTGTAAAAACCCTGCAAAACTGCTTTGATACTATTTTAATGCCAGATTATATCAGTGTTTATGATGGCAGTTCCATTCCTGAAACAGAAACCCATTCAATGATGATTTTTCCAAATCCTGCCAGCAATTCATTGAATATAACAAGTACTGATGAATCAGCAATAATCTCTTCTGTAAGCCTGTTTAATGCAATCGGAGAAGAAGTGTATAAAGAAGATAATATTTATAATCAACACTTTACAGTCAAAAATCCTAAATTATTAAATCAATATAGCGGCATCTGTTTATTGAGAATAGTACTAAGCAATGGTGTAATAATTAATAAGACAATATTTTTTGATTAGATTTTTTAATTTGTTTGTTCTATTCCAAAAATTCATTGTATCGGAAAATAATTATAATAAATTTACACTGTAGTGGTAAATGATTATAAAATTGCATCTGTTGAGACTTGGGTAGATTAAACATTCCATTGACAAATTACAACGAAATCGTAGTTCTGCTATTTCAATTTAAAATATAATTTTGCGGCTTCAGAAAATTGTAATAATAATAAATGAATCTATGATTTTTGGAATTTTAAAAGAACCTGAAAACGAAAAAAGGGTACTTTTGCTACCTGAAGATGCCGCAACTTTAATTAAACTAAAAGCTGAGGTCAGGATTGAGAAAGGTGCCGGTCTGAAAGCTTTTCAATCAGATAAAGCTTATGAAGCAATTGGTGTAAAAGTAGTTGAAAGAAATGAAATTTTTAAGACCTGTGACATTATTGCGTCTATTAATCCGTCTGATGATCAGGAATTGGCAAAAGTTCCATCAGATAAAGTAGTGTTATCGGTTTTCAATCCACTGGCCGACAAAAGCTGTATTGACAATCTGAACAAAAAAGGCTTAACAACTTTCAGTCTGGATATTATACCACGTACTACACGGGCACAGTCAATGGACATACTTTCGAGCATGGCAACAGTAGCCGGATATAAGGCAGTTCTGGACGCAGCACGTCTTTTACCTACATTTTTTCCTATGTTTATGACCGCAGCAGGCACTATCAAACCAGCAAAAGTGCTGATTCTTGGAGCAGGTGTGGCCGGTTTGCAAGCATTGGCAACTGCACGTAAATTAGGTGCTCAGGTTGAGGTATTTGATGTAAGGTCGGCAGTACGCGAAGAAGTTAAAAGTCTGGGAGGTAAATTTGTTGAAGTGGAAGGTGCCACTGAAGATAAAGCTGCCGGTGGATATGCAGTAGAACAAACTGAAGAATTCAGGAGAAAGCAGCAGGAAGCCATCCACAATCATGCTTCAAAATCAAATGTCATTATTTGTACAGCTCAGATACCTGGTAAAAATGCCCCGGTTTTAATCAAAAAAGAAACTGTTGATGCCATGGTATCCGGTAGCGTTATTATTGACTTAGCAGCTTCAACAGGTGGCAATTGTGAACTGACAGAAAATGATAAAATTATTGATTATAAAGGAGTTTGCATTGTTGGAAAATCAACATATCCTTCTTCCATGCCGATAGATGCCAGCCGGATGTTTGGCAAAAATGTGCTTAATTTCTTAAAACTAATCATTGACAAAGAAGGTAATTTGAACCTTAATTTTGAAGATGACATAGTAAAAGGCACATGTCTGACTCATAAAGGTGATATTATGAGCGACAGGGTTAAATCTTTTTATGAACCTAAAAATTAGTATTTATGCAGCAAGTATTTGAGTTTTTATATGTAAACAGAGAAATGCTGTTTATCATTGCCCTTTCAATTCTTCTGGGTATAGAAGTGATTTCAAATGTTCCGGCCATTTTGCATACACCGCTGATGTCGGGGGCCAATGCAATTCATGGTGTGGTTATTATCGGAGCCATCATAGTTATGGGGCATGCCGAATCAACCTCTTCACTTATTCTTGGATTTTTGGCCGTTATATTAGGAACTTTGAATGTAGTAGGTGGTTTTGTTGTTACCGACCGTATGCTTGAAATGTTTAAGAAAAAAACTAAAAAGAACTGACCATGAACGAGATTATTAATCATATAAAGGAAATTGAATTCAGGGGCTTGCTTGAAATGATTTATTTGCTTGCCTCAATACTTTTTGTTTTTGGCTTGAAAATGCTTAGCCATCCCGACACAGCTAGAAGGGGAAATTTGTGGGCAGCTTTTGGTATGACAATAGCCATTATCGGAACCATACTGTTTCATAAAAAAGACGGACAAGGAATAGGAAATATCGGCTGGATAGTAGGGGGTATTGTAATCGGAACTGTTATCGGTTGGGTTGTAGCCAAAAGAGTAAAAATGACAGCTATGCCACAGCTTGTTTCATTGTTCAACGGAATGGGTGGTGCTTGTGCTGCATTAATTTCGTTGATGGAGTTTCCTCATCTTCAAATTGTTGATGGAAACTACAATGCCGGTATAGTGGTTACCATTGTTTTAGGAGCAATGATTGGTACAATTTCATTTACAGGTAGTATGATTGCTTTCGGAAAACTGAATGACAATCTGGGTGATATCCGCAACAAGATTATGAGACCTATCAATTTGTTCATTCTGCTTGTTTTACTTGTATTGATAGTTGTTATAACATTTTTCCCAAAATTTGTTCAGCATGAAGGTTATCAGACACTTGATATGACCTTATTGTGGGTGCTTTTTGGATTGTCCTTTGTTTACGGAATTCTGTTTGTTTTCCCAATTGGTGGTGCCGATATGCCGGTAGTTATTTCATTACTCAACTCATTTACAGGTCTTGCAGCAGCATTTGGTGGATTTTTGTATCACAATCAGGCCATGCTTACCGGTGGTATTTTAGTTGGTTCATCAGGTACTATTTTAACCATTTTAATGTGTAAAGCAATGAACCGCTCACTCATTAATGTTATTGCCGGTGCTTTTGGTGGTAGTTCGGGTGCAGCTACCTCAGTTGAAGGTAGTATTAAGGAAATTACCCTTTCGGATGCAGCAGTATTACTTAGCTATTCGCAAAAAGTGGCCATTGTTCCCGGGTATGGATTAGCCGTTGCACAGGCACAGCATACTTGCCACGAATTGGATAAGGCACTTACAGATAAGGGTGTTGAGGTGGTTTATGCAATTCATCCTGTTGCAGGTCGTATGCCAGGCCACATGAATGTTCTATTGGCTGAAGCTGATGTTCCTTATGAAAAATTGGTTGAAATGGATGATATTAATCCTGATATATCTAATGTGGATGTAGTGGTTGTTGTTGGAGCAAATGATGTGGTAAATCCAGCAGCAGAAGATGACCCTGGCAGCCCGATATATGGTATGCCAATCATCAAAGCCAGGGAAGCTAAAAATGTTATTGTAATGAAACGTGGTATGGGAAAAGGCTATGCTGCCATTGAGAATTTTCTTTTCTATCATTCTAAAACAAGAATGTTGTTTGGTGATGCCAAAGCCAGCATTCAGAAACTTTTAGAGGAAGTGAAGAATTTATAGTTTTACATTACTAACTCTGTCAATAGCCTAGCTGTCAGGGTTTTTTATTTATTTTTGCAACCTTCATCAATTATTATTTAACTCATGAAACGCTGTTTATTAGTCATCCTTATTGGTGCTTTTTCATTGTTAAGTGCCAAATCTCAGGACATCAACCAAAATGCACCTTATCTGAAATGGAAACAACTTAAGACGGATAATTATACTGTCATTTTCCCTGAAGAATTGTTATATGAGGCTCAAAGGGTTGCCAATACTCTTGAATATATCAGAACACCTTTAACCAAAACCTTGGATGTTGACATGCCTCGCTGGAAACTAATGTTAAGCAATCAGGGTGCACAAGCCAATGGATATGTAGGACTTGCTCCCCGAAGAAGTGAGTGGTATTCAGCACCACCTCAGGGCAGTTTAGTCGGTACTAGTGAGTGGTACAACATGCTTGCTGTTCATGAGGGACGTCACATGGTTCAATATGATAAATTCAATCATGGGCTAACTAAGCTGGCTTCGATATTTTTGGGACAAACTGCAGTTAATGCGCTTTCTATGTTTTCGGTGCCGATTTGGTTTTGGGAAGGAGATGCAGTTGGTACTGAAACTGCTTTAACTTCGTCTGGACGAGGCAGAGTACCTGATTTCGATTTGCATGTAAGAGCATTATTATTAAATGATATTCGATTCAGCTATTATAAAGCTTATATGCTTTCATACAAAGATTATTATCCAAACTGGTACACACTGGGTTATTTAATGAATGCCTATGTCAGACGTCACAACCCACCTGATACATGGGGTAAAATCCATAAAAGGACTTCATGGTTTTCAATTAGTCCTTTTCGTTTTTCACGAATGATGAGAATCTATACCGGATTAAATGCCAGACAAACTTATAATGCTGCAATGAAGGAACTTGATTCTATTTACAGATGGCAAATTAATGGTTTAGATTTTACAAAAGCTGAAGTTATTACAAAACGAGATAATGAATTATGGTTTAGCTACAATAATCCCCACTATTATAAAGATGGAAGCCTCATTGCAACAATTTCAGGTATGGCAGAAGATATTCATATTGTTAAAATCAATCCACAAACAGGAACATATAAGAAGCTTTTACAAGCTCCAATTTATGAAAAAATTCACCTATCAGGTGAATACATTTGCTGGAACGAATATCAATACGATAAACGCTACATGAATCAGAATTACTCCAATCTTGTACTTTATAACATTGAAACTGACGAAATACGTTATTTAACTGAGAAAGGGAGATTTTTTGTGCCTGAGGTTTCTCCTGACCTGAGCCAGATTGTTGCTGTGGAATTTACAACAGATCGAAAGTGTAATCTGGTATTTTTCGATTTTAAAACCGGAGAAATAATTAAGCGTATACCTGAAAAGAACAACGAATTTATTCAAACACCCAGTTGGTCGGAGAATGGGAGTAAAATTGTTTATACGCGGCAACTTTTTAATGGTAAAGCAGTTACCATTATGGATGTATCAACTGGTGAATCGTATGACTTAATTGAGCATACTTATGAAAATATTGCTAACCCAACATTCTACAAAAACTATATTATTTATGAATCTCCCTATTCAGGAGTGGATAATCTTTACGCCATAGACATTGAAAGCAGGCAGCGTTTTCAGATTACCAATCATAAATATTGCTCTGCAGATGCAAGTCCCTCGGATGATGGTACAAAAATGTTGTTTATTGACTACGACATTCATGGTTATGATATTGCTGAAATGCCTTTGAATCCTTCCGACTGGAGAAAAATAGAAGATGTAGAGGTGCGTGAAACGCGTTATTTTGAACCTATGATAGCACAGGAGCAAGGAGTAAATATTTTTAATGGAAATGACAGTATTCCAAAGGTAGAATATCCTGTTACAAATTACAACCAATGTGCACATAGCCTGAATTTTCATAGTTGGACTATCATGCCACTGATAAAAGAGGCAACTATCAGCTTAAGTTCGAAAGATTTACTGAATACAACTGCTCTTAATCTCAATGCAGGATATAACTTAAATGAAAAAACATTTAACACCGGTTTTAATTTGTCTTATACCAGATACTATCCTGTTTTTAGCCTTTCTGGTGAAATTGCAAACAGAGCTACAAAAATTGATTCGAGTGCAACCGACTTGTGGAATGAAAGAAATCTGACTTTCGCTGTTGATATTCCCTGGTTTCAAAATAAAGGTGCATGGCAAAGATATGCAGTTTTGAGTATTAAGTCTGGTTTGACAAATGCAAGTAAAAGAGATTTTACTGACAGTTTTTCAGCGTTTAACGGCAATCTTATCCCACTTCATTTGGGCCTGTTGTTATCTAACAGCAAATCATCGGCTCAACGCGATCTGGATACTCGTTTGTCGCAACGTGTTGACATCAAGTATAGTTCTTCGGTGTTTTCAACAGATTTGCAAGGAAGCATTTTTTCTGTCAATTCTACTTTCAATTTTCCCGGTTTGATGAAACATCATGTACTGACAGTGGAAGCCATTCATGAACAACGTATGCATGAAACTTACTGGTTTGCTTCGAATGTAGCTTTTACAAGAGGTTACGATGCCATAGGACTGAACAATTTTACCCGCTTCCTGGTAAATTATCGTTACCCATTGTTATATCCAGATTTAGCTTTAGGCGCACTGGCTTATTTGAAGCGTGTTCGTGGTGCTGTTTTTTACGATCATGGTTTTGGCGATGGTCAAACATTCCGTTCGGCTGGCTTTGATGTGGAATTTGATTTTCATTTGCTGAACCTGCCTTTTGAACTAAATGCCGGTTTTCGTGTGCCTTATCTGATAGATAAAAAAGAATGGGGATTTAATGTATTGTTTTTAGGAATGGAGTTGTAAAAAAGAGGTTTTAAAAGCTAAATATCTATTTGGTTTATAAAAACTTCACATTAATCCAAATATCCGTATTTCTGCCTTTATCATCAGTACAGGAAATTTTATTTTCACCATCTTCAGGTTTAAAAAACAATTTTTCGTTTGCTTTGGCTTTCCCAATCAGTTTATTGTTGTTGTACCAGAAAACATATTCCACATCTGAAGCTGACAGACAGCGAAGCATTAGTAGATTGCTTTCTTCTTCATAAAAAAGATATTCCATTTGTGCAACTAATGATGTGATTTTTGGTGCATTAACATAAAATATTTTTGAACATAGTGGGTTATGAGGAGGCATTTTTTTGAAATCAGTAAAACTTTCTTCAAAATATCTGATTTGCTCAGGTAAGTAGTTAGGGTACAGTAGTATTTTATAACCAGCTTCGGGTAAGCATTCGCGGCAAAAGGATACCGATTCATTACTATTTGTATAAACTTCAACTAAATGCCGGCATTGATTGTTTGACGAAATTCCGGGAATATAAAAATCACTGGTAATTTCGGTACAAAAATCAGCAGGAGGTAAACCGCTGTGCGAGCAAACATTTCGTACGCTAACTGAATTTGGTTTTACAAGCCAGTTTTTAACAGGTTTGATATCAATCATCTGAAAAATCTGAAACAATAGAGGAACTGCATATTCAGCACCATTGAGTTCAGGAACTCCTTTTCCTGAAAAATTCCCAACCCAGACACCTATTGTGAAATGACTGTTAAATCCAATTGCCCAGGCATCTTTCCGACCATAAGATGTACCTGTTTTCCAAGCTATTTTGGGAACATTCTCAGTGTTTTCAAATTTATTGGGCAAATCGGGACGTGACAGTTCTGATAAAATATTTGCAGTCATAAATGCAGCTGCTTCTGAAATGATAGTGTCTGCCCTCTTTGCTTCCTCACTATCAGTAAACTTTGGATAATGCATGATACCTTTATTGGCTAATGAAGAATAGAGTCTGCACAGTTCTTCAAGGCTCAGTCCGCATCCACCCAGAATAGCTGAAAGGCCCAGATATTTTTTTCTTTTCGCAATTGACCTGCAACCTGCATTACTCAATTTTATCAGAAATTCTTCAACACCAAATTGGTCGAGTATGTTAACGGCAGGAATATTCAGCGACCAACCAAGTGCTTTTTCTGTGCTGACCATTCCATTAAATTTCCCATCATAATTGACAGGTGTATAGCCTTCAAAACTATAAGGATAATCAGGGATGAGTGTTTTCGGGCTAATCAGTCCTTTGTCGAAAGCCATTGCATAAAGTATTGGTTTTAGGGTGCTTCCTGGCGACCTTACTGCCCTTACTCCATCCACCTGACCATAAGATTGCTCATCATAAAAATCTGCTGAACCGGCATAAGCTTCAACCTGATGGGTTTGATTGTTTATAATCAGAACAGCTGCATTAGTGATATTCATGTTTTTAAGCCGTTGAATGTAGTTAAAAAGCAAAGTTTCGGTATAATATTGTCGTGAAGGATTTATTGTACTTTTAATTGAACTTTGATTTTTATATTCTTTTTTTAATCGCAATGCAAGATGTGGTGTGTTTTTAGGTGCAGGATGCCGGTAACAATCAACATTTTCGTTAAGTGCATCTTTAATTTTTTCCTGTTCAAATAATTTCTTGTTTTTAAAATAATTCAGCCATTCATTTCTTTTTTGCAATAAATAGCTGTTGTTTTTACCTGGAATTAAATTGTTGGGGTTATTTGGAATAATCGAAAGTAAAACTATTTGAGATAAACTCAGGTTTTGAGGCAATTGTTCAAAATAGAGTAAAGAAGCCGATTTTATACCCACAATATTTCCACCATAAGGTAACAAATTGAGGTACATTTGCAATATCTCGTTTTTTGAGTAGTGCATTTCAAGCTGCAATGCACATAGCATTTCTCTGAATTTGCTGAAATAGGTGCGTTTTGCAGGTTTTAACAATCTGGCAACCTGCATGCTGATGGTTGAAGCACCTGAGGTAATTTTTAACTGAATAATGTTTTTTGTCAATGCTCTAAGAACCGCTAGTGGATTAATACCAAAGTGATGATAAAAGTATTTGTCTTCCTTAAAAATAATCGTTTTCCGGAGGTTTTCATTGATTTCATTGATTTCCACCTCCATCATCCATTTTTCATCATCGTTTAAGAAACTGTGCAATACGCTGCCATCGGAGGCATAAATAACAGTGCTGTATTGCAGTGTCGGACGAAAAGGAAAGCTGATATCGTAAATAAAGAAAAGTATCAGCAAAACAACAGTTGCAATAACTGTTTTAATAAGAATGTCAATAAATCTAAAGCGGTATATTTTTTTAAAAATCATTGAAAATCAACAACAATTCGCTAATTATTTGACAGTAATAATTCCTGTTGAAGTGAAAGCTCTGTATTCAGGAATGTACATTGCATCAGCACTTGCCTGACCACCTTTGAACTCGCCTCTGTTAACTATTCTGACTACATAATAGAATTTTTTCTCCAGATTGCTAATTGTAGCAAACATATTTATTCTGTCATCACGTATGTCGAGATAATCGGGCAAACTTTGATTTTTCATCCATCCATATTCTCTTTCAGGATTAATTCTGCTGTTTTCTATTTCAAAACAAGCAGGCAAGATGTCAGTAATAGCTACATTTTCAATATCTTTTCCTGTAAGTGAGCGAACACTGAGTTCCACAACAATTAAGTCGTTTTGTGCAAAACTGTTTCCTTGCAACTGATTTCCAAAGCGATCGTAGAACTTCTTTGAAATGCTAATCATATTCTGGTAGTTCTCCTGTGCACCACTTACCGGAGTACCTTCAGCTTCCCAATAATAGTATAAAACCCCTTTGCCTGTGGTTGTAATACTGATATTTTTATTGTTTACATTATTGATGTTCAGGTTTTTACCGTCAAAAGTAAATTTATTTTTATTATCAACCAAAACATTAGCTGTAATATCGCTGGAGTGTGCCAGTTTGGCTAATTTCCCCATGGCTAATAAGGCAAATATATTTTCCTGAGTACTGAAATATTGTTTTGTTTTAAACTCTGCAGAAACAAGTTTTGACAATTGGGCTACCATTTTATGCTGTGGATTAACTTCAGTAAGAACATACAAGGATATACTTATATCCCGCAAATAGGAAGCAAAAGAGCCTCCTGTTTCAGCAATTGTTCGGTTGTTATCCCAGTTTTTATTACAAAGATTATTAAAATTTGCTCCGTCTCCAATAAGTGCATAGGCAGCCGCGAGCATCATCCTGCTGTCGGAAGTAAGCGATTCTAAATTTGATTTGTAAAAATTCATTTGGGCTTTTAACGGCTTTTGAGCCAGAGCCAAAACAAACAAGGCATAAATATTATGACGAGCAGTAATTGTTCGGAATTGCATCTGATTATTTTCGTTGTAATAATACCAAGTGCTGGTGTTATTGTTTTTTGCTACATCGCTTAAAAAATTATATGCCTGCTTTAATTTATCTTCCTGAACAATGAAACCTGCTTTTTTGGCCTCCAGAAGAAAATGTGTAGCAAAAACACTTGCCCATGGATTAGCATAATATGAACCCGGCCAGTAGGCAAATGAACCATCGTATTGTTGCAAGGATTCCACTTTATAAATTGCTTCCTGAACATTAAAGTCAATTTCGGCACGGTTTACAGTGTTTTTAATCTGCAATGCTTTGATAATATCTTTCAGATAAACCTGAACAAATGCAGTTGACACAGTTTGTTCCAGACATCCGTATGGATAATTAATGAGGTAATTAATATTTTGAGCAAACTCAACCATATTGGTTTTGCTGAAAACAATTTTGGAATTAGGTTTTTGTTCCAGAAAATTATTTTCTATTGAAAAGTTTAATGTTTTTCCACCTACAACAGCACCTGAAGCAGTAAATTTCTGCAAGCCATAAGAGGGACGTACCGAAATGGAAACTTTGTCGGTCAAATTAGTATTAGCTGATGTGGTTTGTATGGTAACTTCTGCTATTCCTGCATTATGATCAGCTACCAGATAAAATACAATTTGTTTTTCCTGACCAGGTTTTAGGGTGGCTGAAGTTTGAGAGCTTTCCTTAATTTTGACAGGTCCTTTTGCAGAAATTTTTATATTGGCTGTGATGCTTTTTGAAGTTGTATTTGCTATTGAAACCGGGAATTCAAGCTTATCGCCAGGGCTTAGAAATCCGGGGTTTACCGGACTTACAACCAAGGGGTCTGCAATTTTCATTTCCTTTTCGGCACTGCCAAATTTCATATTCTTATAAGCAACTGCCATAATCCGTGCTGCACCACTAAAGCGAGGCAGGTTAACTGTAAAGGTAGCAAAACCTTTTGCATCAGCTTTTAATGTTCGGCTGTAAAAGCTTAAAGGAGTTATTCGCTTGTTTGCCAGCGGATTAACACGCTTCGACATGTCAATGCTTAAATCACCACCTGTTGAAGAAGCTTTCAGTTCGGGGTACAGAAAACGGTAAATATTACTGCTTGTAACTTCGAGTGCACGTTTTGCATAAAAATACTGATAAGGGTCGGGCGAATTATAATTGGTCAGTTGCAAAATTCCTTCATCAACAACCGATATAGTTATTTCGGCTCCAGCTTCTGATTTTACTTTAATCGTTTGCTTTTTACCGGATTCCGATTTGTCATTAGCAAAAATTTCAACATTCAGTATGTTTTCCAGATTTTCAACTTTTACATTACAAACACCATGAGCTACTGTCATTGGAAGTTTATTGTCTTTGATTTTTCTGATTGCAGTTGCTGAAATATATATATTAGGAACATGATTACTGCTCAGATTTAAAGTCATACTTGCTGCTCTGTTTTTTGTTTCCAGATATTTATATTCAATCAGGTTGTCTTTTTCAACAGAAACGAGTATTCTGCCTTCAAAAGGAGTTTTAAATAATAATTCTGCTGTTTCGCCTGTATTATAGGTTTCTTTGTCGGCTTCAATAATTATTTCTCCTTCTTTATCAACTTCAAACGATGAGTATTCTGTGTCGCCCCAACCATAAGCATAAAAACTTTGATTTACATATCCACTTGCATTTTCGGCCCAAATTCGGATTTCATATTCACCTGAAACACGTGGAGTAAAAGGTAAAAATGAGTTTTTACCACTAATAATGACTGTTTTTTCGAGTTCAATTGAACTGTTTTTTTGTGAATTGTAATAAATCCGTCCGTAACGCCTTTCTGCTACAGTTTCGTAATAATGACGCACTATCTGAACATTAATTTTAACATTTTTAAGCAACTCGGCTTTTCGGTTAAGGGCTACAAAATAGAAATTCAATGGCTTACGTGTGTCAACCCAGGTGTCGTTACGTTTTAATCCTAAGAAGATGCTTTGAGTATGAATTTCTGTGGTCAGTACTCTGTTAACAGGACGTCCGGTTTCATCAAAAACACTAGTATATGCGCTTACCCTCAAAATACCTATTCCTTTTTCAACAGGCAGGCTGAAATTCATATCTGCTTTTCCTGATTCATCGGTAACAGCCTGTGAAATCTGACTCTCAAAATACTGTGAATAATCAGTAGCAATATGAAAATTATAATTGTTGTAGCCTTTCGGATTGAACTCCTGTTTAGTAAAAATAAGCTCTGTTTCAACATTTTTATCAGTAGCAGGAGGTCCATACATATTGTTTGCCTGAATAGACAATTTCGCAATTTCGCCAGGTAAATATTGATTTTTATTGAATGTAGTTTTAACTTTTAACCTGTCGGGCATAAACTCTTCTACCCCAAAATAGGCTGTTTTGAGTAAAACATCATTTCCCGAATACACATCCAGTGTATAAGTGCCGGTAATTATATTATCAGGAAGTTTAAATGCTATTTCAGCCGAACCCTGATTGTTTGTTTCTTTCCTGAAAGTTTGAAGTGTTTTTCCGGTAGGAAGTAAAACTTTAAACTTTAATAAAACAGGATTTTCTGTTGTAAAGTTCATTTTTCGTAAAATAGCATTGAAAAATACACTATCTCCCGGGCGGTAAAGATTACGGGGCCCATAAACAAATAAATCATAATCAAGAAAAGCAGTTGTTTTACCGCCTACATCATAGCTTGATAAATCAATAGTTGACTTGTTTAACTCAATAAAATTAAAATCATCGCCTTTTTGAGCGATAACCATGGCAATATTAAATCCTTTAAAAACTTTATCATAATCGGTTATGCTGGCAACTCCGTTTTTATCGGTTGTAACCGTTTTTAATACCTGATTGTTTGAGCTGATAATTTTTAAATTTACACCGCTTACTGCTGTGCCCGATGTAATACTGTTTGTTAGCAGATGAAGATGATTTATTCCTTTTTTTACGATAATGCCAATGTCCGATAAGGATACCAATTGTGTAGCCTGAACCCAAATCTGGTTGTTACTTTCCACTTTTACAACAAACAAACCTTTCATTTCGTCATGAAAGCCCAATTCATATAAACTAAGATTTAAAAGGCTGAAATTTCCGTTTTTAGGCAGACTTTTGGTTAAATACTCCCTGCTGAAAACAAGTTTGCCATAGTTTTCATTAAAAGGATATGCTGAATAATCATACCAGTTATCATTTTCATCATAGTAGTAATCCCACTGAGTACCTTCACGTAAATAGTGAATGATATTATTTTCGTAAACCTTGAAAACACTTACTTTTATATTTGGTACATTGACAATATTTAAAGCCAGATTACGGTTACCTGAAGATGAAAGATAGATATTGCCTTCGTGAGCAAAACTGATAAAAGGCTCGGAACTTGCGAAATTAATTACTTCAATTCGTTTTTGACTTAGTTTTTTCCCAAAAATACTGGTTATGTTTTCGAGTAATTTTAATGTATAGCTTGTGCCTTCAATAAAATTTCCGGAAATGGTAAATCCATTGGCTAATAAATTAACATCAAAAGTTACTGATGGCTCAAATTGAATTTGCTCTTTTAGATTGTCGGTAACAACAGGCTGATTGGTGTAAACATTTATATAGCAGTAACCCTGCTCGCTGCCAGACTCAATTTTCTGAATATCTAATTTGTCATTATTCGGAATAAGTATCTCACTTTCAATTTGTTGTTTACTTGAAATTTCTGAATTTTCTAATGCAATTCCGGGTTTAATAATAAGTTGAAGTACTGTGTTTTCGGCAGATTCATAGTCTTTCATAAGTAACACAAAATCAAACGAATTAGTTGTTCCGCTTGAGTTTATTTTAAAGTCAACTTTTTTCCCGTTAAGGATAAATTCAGCTGATTTTTTTAGTTCATCTACCGAAACTTTGTAATTGAAGTTGACATTGGCAACAAGTTCAATATCTGTTAAATTATGCTCATTTCGAGCCCAGTAACACAAACTGCTTTCAATAGTGAAATCAGGAGTATGAAATTCAATGCTTTGCTTCTTAGGTTTTTTATTTTTACCAGCAGGTTTCAGGTTTTTGTTAATTTTTGCCTTGTATTGGGTTGCAGGTAAAAACGATTTTGAAGGAGAAAACAATAAAGTTCGTTTCGACTGCCACATAAATTGTCCGCTTACCATCGGTTCAAAAATCAGGATTTTATTGCTGTCCCATTGGTTTAGCTGGGTTTCGTCAACCATATCTTCATTAAACTCGAAGTATAAGTTTTGTTGACAAGCAATTTCATTTTCAAAATTGGTGTTGATAATTTTGAATTTTTTAAAATTACTGCAGGAACTGCACAGAAAGAGTATTCCTGCAAGAACAATAATTAGTTTCCTCATTTTTTTATGGATTAAGTGCAAAATAAACGCAAGGGCATATCATTAAATTTCATCAGCAGATAAAAATATTTTACCTGAAAATATTTTTTAAAAAATGATTATAATTTCTTTAATTGAAAGATCTCGAGAGTAACAGGATGAATAGGCCATTTGACATTTTCAAATTTAAAATCAACATCCTTCCATTGTTCGTGACCTTCAGCTGTCAGTTTATCATAGTTTTGACGAATATCCTCGACAAGTTTTTTCAATCTTTCAAATTTGGTATCAGATTCATTTTTTGAGTTGGTGGCTAAGGCATATCTTACTCCATAAGTAACAATATCTTCTTTTAGCCACGAATATGTGCTTTTTTTCAAAGATAAGAGTGTGTAATAATTTTCTAATTTGGGGTGTGTCAGTGGTAAAAGTGTAATTTTGTCTTTAATGTTATCCGGAATGTCAGCTAATTTTTCAACAGGTGCAGAACCAACAAAAAAGAAGGCATCAATATCCCCTGTAATCAAAGCTTCAAGCGCGTCATTAAACCCTATTGTAACATCTTTCCATTTGATTTTAGTAACGGTTTTGATATATTTTGCAGTTACATAAGTGCCCTGATTTTTAGTTCCTACTGCTACTTTTTTATCTGCCAGATCTTCTAATGTTTTAATTCCACTTTCTTTTAACACAATCAGGTGAATTTCTTCATATCCGAGTGGGAGTAAAATTTTTATATCATCGAGCTTAGTTGAATTTTCAGAATTGTTTTCTTTTTCAAAATACATCACATCATATTGAATAAAAGCCACATCGCATTCATCTTTCATCAATAATTTAAAATTTTCAAGAGCACCATCTGTATTAATAATTGTTACCGTTTGAGTTGATATTTTGCTGATATCTTTCGACATTTTGTGATAAGTGGCATCTTTAAATCCTGAAACCAGTTTTATCTGTCCGAATAAATTGAAATGATAAACAGAAAATACAATTGTCATTGCAAAAATTATTACCCTTTTCATAGTTTGATTTTTAAAATTTCAATAATTATAGAAAGGGTAAAAATACAATTATTATTAATGCCGGAAAAACTATTTACTTTTTTTCAGGTCGGCAATAACATTTATAGCTTCAAAAATGTAATGGTCTTTTACTATCTCGTCATGCCATGCTTTGGTACGTGCTGTAGATGCTGTATCTTTTTCAATAACAGCCTTATCAGCTTTCAAAGAAATAACTGACAGTGATGGAATTACTTTGTTATTCTCGATGTATTGTTCCGATTTTTTAGTTGCTTCTTCTGTTTCTTTTTTGAAATTTTCAAGAGTAAGGGAAATATTAGAGCTTTCTTCCTGAGATTTCAGGAAAAGTGCATTTTCAGTGATAATTTTAAAGTAATCATCCGTTTTTACTCTATCGGTGCTTCTTGCTTTAACATAATTATAGTTAACAGATGGAGACCATTTTGTATAATTAACTGACTGAATATTGTCGGGAGGCAAAGGATAATCCAAATCTTTTTCCCTGATTTTCGCATATTCATAAATATCAGGAAGTATGATATCGGGGATAACTCCTTTAAACTGAGTTGTTACACCATTAATCCGGTAAAAGTTTTGAATAGTAACTTTTAAGGAACCAAATGAATTACCTGGTTGATTTTCAGCATTTAAAAACTGGTCGAGTTCGATAAAACGCTGAACAGTACCTTTGCCAAAAGTGCTGCCACCGATAATAATTGCTCTGTTGTAGTCTTGCATGGCAGCAGCTAAAATTTCGGATGCTGAAGCACTAAGTGTATTGACCAGAAATACCAGATTTCCATTATAAACAACATTAGAATTTCTATCATCAAGAATCATTGGTTTGCCAAATCGTGATTTTACCTGCACTACAGGTCCATTGGAAATAAAATATCCTGCAATGTCAACAGCATCCTGCAACGAACCTCCACCATTATCTCTCAAATCGAATACAATTCCATCAACATTTTCAGCAATCAGTTTTCTGATTTCAGCCAGAATATCGCTGGCACATCCATTACCACCTGTTCTGGTAAAATCTGTATAAAAGCTTGGCAATTTAATATATCCAGTTTTAATTCCTGTTTTTGAATCAGTAACGATTGCCGATTTGGCTAATGATTCTTCCAGAATGACAATGTCACGAATAATGGAAATAACTTTTATAGTTCCATCTACTTTTTTAACGGTTAATCTGACTTCAGTGCCTTTTTTACCTCTAATCAATTGAACTGCATCATCCAAACGCATTCCAACAATATCTACAGGCTCATTATCGCCCTGTGCAACTTTTAAAATAATATCACCCGATTTAAGGTCTCCCTGTTTCCATGAAGCACTACCCGGAACTATCCTCACAACTTTTATATAATCGCCTTTTTCCTGTAATGTGGCTCCGATACCTTCAAGACGACCCGATATATTTATATCAAAATCTTGTTTTTGCTTAGGAGGAAAATATTCAGTATGCGGGTCAAATGTGCTTACAATAGAATTAATATATAAATGAAAACGTTCTTCTTCCCTGATTTTTTTTAACCTTGCAAAAAACTCATCTATCATGGTTTGAACTTTTTGACGTGATTCTTCCTCAATCTGAGTAAAATTTTTAATTTTAATGCTGGTGTCGTTTTTTGCCTTTGCTTTTTCCTGCTCAATCAATGCTTCTGTAATTCGCAACAATGATTGATACTTCAGGTACTTTCTCCAGTTGTCCTGTAAATCTTTTGAATTTTGTGAGAATGCTGATTTCTCTTCGTTAGTTTCATAAAACTCATCTTTTGAGTAATCGAAAGGCTTTTCGAGTAAGGTTTTATAAAACCCCTCAACTTCGGTCATGCGTTGAGAAAGAAGTTTAACAGATAGTTCATAAAAATCGAACTGCAAATCATTAATCTGATTATCAATTTTCGTTTTCCATGGAGATAACTGTGCAACATCTTCCTGTGTTAAAAATCTTTTTCCGTAATCTAATCTTTTCAGATACAGTGAATAAACCTTTTCTGAAAATGCATCATCAATCTTTGCATCTGTATAATGTTGAATTTGAAGCGATTGCATTACTATTTTAAGCAAAGTTTTACGCTGTTCATTGTTATTAGGTACTTTATAGGAGGTTAAAACCAAAAATAAGACGGATAGAAAACCGAATGAAATTATTTTCTTCATAAGTAAAAGTTAAGAAATTTAAGTAATTGAGCCAAGTCAATTTTCATGCAAAATTATAAAAATAAAAAATAAGCTGGTTTGAAAATATTTGTTGTTTTTATACATTGTTTAAAAAATTGACACTTTTTGACTTTCTGACGAACCGCAAATAGAGTGAAACTTTAAGGTTATAATAGTTTTTAGGATAGTTACCCCTGAAATTGACTTAAAATACAATAATTTCGAAGGGTAAACTGTTAGTCTGTGAATAAAAATTTGCAGGAAGAAAATTAAAGTTGTATTTTTGAACTACGATTTTAAAATGAAATAAATTTTCAATTCATGAGAGTACTTAAAATATTCATGTTATTGCTGGTTACTATAACCACTACTAATGCTCAAGATCCTGAGTTTACGCAGTTTTATGCCAATCCTTTGTATTTAAATCCTGCAATGGCAGGTACAGCTCAAGGTCCCCGTTTTGTGTTAAACTACCGTAATCAATGGGTGGGTTTACCTTATTCTTTTGTAACTTATTCAGGTTCTTACGACCAGTATTTTGATGCAATTGGGGGAGGAATTGGACTTCAGTTTATGTATGATGTGGCCGGAGACGGACAATTATCCACAAGTTCAATGAGCTTAGCTTATTCCTATCATCTTAATCTGTCGCCCAAGTTTACCATAAAAGCATCTCTACAAACAGCTATACAGCAAAAACGTATTGATTTTGAAAAACTTATATTCCCTGATCAGTTGCATCCACGTCTGGGTGTAGTTCGTGAAACTATTGAAAACTTACCCGCTCCCGGACTTTACAATATGGATCCATACATTGATTTTTCAGCCGGTTTTATGGGATTTACAGGAAAATTCTATACTGGCTTTGCAGTCAATCATATTAATACCCCTAAGGTAACATTTTTAAACGATGCCTCAAGTGTTTTAAACATGAAGTTTACTGCTCATGGTGGAATGATGATTCCCTTGGAACAATCTCGTGAACCTAGTAAATTCTTTTCACCAAATATTATAGTTCAGAGTCAGGCTAAATTTTTTCAGGTCAATCTGGGTGGCTATTACATCAAGAATAGTTTTGTAACCGGTGTCTGGTGGCGTCAAACTTCCAGAAATATTGATGCTGTAATGGCATTAATTGGTTTTCAAAAAGAACCTTTTAAAGTAGGTTACAGTTACGATTTAACATTAAGTGATGTACGGCTGGGTGGTCGTGGAAGTCATGAAATTTCAATAATAATTGAATTAGATCAACCTAAATACAAAAGCCAGCAAACTAAATGGCGAAAGTTAAATTGCCCGACATTTTAAAATTGCAATTTTAACATTTGCAATTACCTTCATTTCATTACCTTTGTTGCTATAATATGGCATTCGCTTTGCCTTAATAAGAACCTTTTTAAATAAAACCAAAAATTATGTTCAACGAATTTGACCCTGCAAAAGATCAGATTTTACGTGTGATTGATAATTCAGGGAATGTAATCAATAAAAAATATAAGCCTGATTTAAGCACAGACGAGATAATCAATGCTTATAAACACATGCTGTTTGTCCGTACTGCTGATTTTATGGCTGTTTCGTATCAACGTCAGGGACGTATGTTTACTTATCCACCCAATTATGGTCAGGAAGCTATTGCTGAAGCCATGTCGTTGGTATGGGAAGAAAACGATTGGTTGGTTCCTGCTTTTCGTGAGTTAGGTGCCTGGCTGGCTAAAGGGGCTACCATGAAAGATGTTTTCATGTATTTTATGGGACATGAAGAAGGTACTGTTTTCAGAAATGCAAAAAATCTCCTTCCAATTTCTGTTCCTATTGGTAGTCAGTTGTTGCATGCTGCCGGAATTGGTTATTCAATTAATTATAAACAAACCGGACAGGTTGTTTATGCTATAATTGGTGATGGTGGTACTTCAACAGGTGATTTTCATGAGGCTTTAAACTTTGCTGCAGTTTGGAATGCACCTGTGGTTTTCATTATTCAGAATAATCAGTTTGCTATTTCTGTTCCGTTAAAAAATCAAACAAAATCAGTCAATCTGGCTGTAAAATCGTATGCTTATGGCATACCGGGAGTTAAAGTGGATGGCAATGATTTATTCGCTATGACCAAAGCAGTAAAAGAAGCTAGTGCACATGCACGAAGTGGAAAAGGTCCTGTTTTAATTGAAGCGCTTACCTATCGTAAAGGTGCACATACTACCAGCGATGACCCAACAAAATACCGTACAAAAGAAGAAGAAGAGGAGTGGGATCAAACTGACCCTTTGAAACGCCTGAAATTGTATATCGAAAACAATAAAATCTGGGATACATCAGAAGAAGAAAAATTGATAGCCGAATTCAAAAAAGAGATTGACAGACAGTTTACTGAGGCAGAAAACTTCCCTGCCACTTCCTTAGAGGATGTTTTCAAATATATGTATGTGGATATGCCAGACGATTTAAAACAACAAATGACTGAGTACGAAAAATTTTTAAGCTGGAAGGAGGCACGCAAATGAAAGTAATGAATATGGTCCAGTCAATTAACAATGCACTGGAGATAAAAATGTCTGAAGATCAAGATGTATTGACTTATGGTGAAGACGTGGGAGTAGAGGGTGGTGTTTTCAGAGTTACCGAAGGTTTGCAACAAAAATTTGGTGCCAGGCGTTGTTTTGATTCTCCTTTGGCAGAATCAGCTATTTTAGGAACTGCTATCGGAATGTGTGTTTCCGGATTACGACCTGTTATTGAAATACAGTTTTGCGGGTTTATGTATCCTGCAATGAACCAGCTTATTTCTCATGCTACACGTTTTCATAACCGGACAAGAGGAAAATACCGTATGCCTATGGTTATACGCTTGCCTTATGGTGGCGGAATAAATGCATTGGAGTTGCATTCAGAAAGTATGGAAGCGATGTATGGTCATATTCCGGGATTGAAAGTAGTTATTCCTTCCACACCTTATGATGCAAAAGGAATGTTAATATCAGCAATTGAAAGCGATGACCTGATATTGTTTATGGAACCAAAACGTATTTACAGGGCAATAAAACAGGAAGTTCCTGAAGAAAAATTTAATATTCCCCTGGGAAAAGCCAAAATTCTGAATGAAGGCAATGATGTAACTGTAATAGCTTTCGGAGCTATGATTCGTGAGGCTCAAAAAGCAGTTGCCATGGCAAAACAAGCTGGTATTTCTGTCGAATTGATTGATTTACGCTCAGTTTATCCGATTGATAAAGAAACAATTGCAAAATCGGTAAAGAAAACCGGCAGAATCATTACTGTGGCTGAAGGTCCTGTAAGTTTTGGAATCGGTGCTGAAATAACTGCAATTGTTAATGAATATGCATTTTTATCATTAGAAGCTCCTCCTAAACGTGTGCAGGGTTTTGATGTAATAGTTCCATTGCCTAAGGGAGAACATCATTATATGATTAGTCCTGAAAAAATATTTTACGAAATTGAACGAACTGTAAAATTCTGAAAAAACTAAATCTATGAGATATATTTTTAAATTTCCTGACATTGGTGAAGGACTTGATGAAGGCACAATTGCCGAATGGTATGTCGAAAAAGGTCATAAAATCGAAGCCGGTCAGCCATTGGTTAAAATGGAGACCGATAAAGTAGTGACTGATATACCATCACCAAAATCAGGTACTATTGCAGCTATTTATGGAAAAGTAGGTGAAACAATACATGTTGGTAATCCATTGGTGGAAATCGAAATTGAGGGTGTCGAAGGAGATGCTGCCATTGCAGAAGCTGCTAAAGATTTCACTACCGAACCGGTTGAAGAAGCTGCAGGTGTTGTTGGCACTCTTGAAGTGGCAGGTAATGCGGCTTTTTTACCGTCAGGAACTGAAGGTTTTGATCAACCTACCACTCAACAAACAGCAGTAAAATCAAAAGCTTTGGCCACTCCGGTTGCACGGGCTATGGCAAAAGAAATGAATATTGATATCAATTCAGTAAAAGCCAGTGGCCCTGGTGGAAGGGTTACTATCAATGATGTTAAGCGTGCTGCTGAAAGTTTTAATGAAACCTTAACAAAAAAACAAGTTGCTCAACCAATGGCCGACTCAGTATCTTTTGAACCAATTACCCAGATACGCAAAGCCATTATCAGAAATATGACCATCTCAAAACAAAGCATCCCACACATGACAGTGCATGACGAAGTGGAGGTAAGTGAAATGGTTAAAATACGTGATAAATACAAACAGAAATTTGCAGAAAAACAAATAAAACTGAGCTATTTGCCATTTATTATTAAAGCAGTTGCGTTGTCGTTGAAAAAGTATAAATACCTCAATTCACAATTAGACCTTGAAAATGATAGAATTGTTGTGAAAAATTATTTCAACATAGGAATTGCCGTTGATGCTCCTGATGGTCTGGTTGTACCGGTAATCACCGATGCTGATAAAAAATCAATAACAGAAATTGCCGAGGAATTGAATATAATCAGTGTAAAAGCACGCGACCGTCAGTTGAAACTTGACGATATGAAAGATGGAACATTCACTATTTCAAATTATGGTTCAATAGGAGGGATGCATGCCAATCCAGTTATCAATCATCCTCAGGCCGCTATTCTTGGAATAGGCAGATTGGTAAAAAAACCTGTTATTAAAAATAATGAGATAGTGGCTGGTGTTGTTCAGCCTTTATCACTTGCAGTTGATCACCGTATAGTTGACGGAGGTGAAGTTACCCGTTTTCTAAATCAGTTGATTGATTACCTGGCAGATCCGGTAGCATTGTTGTTTGACTAAAAAAAATAAGATTATGAAATACGATTTAATAATAATTGGTGCAGGTCCTGCCGGTTATGTTGCAGCCATCAGAGCCGGACAAGTTGGTTTAAAAACAGCATTAATTGAAAAAAAGCACATTGGAGGTATGTGTCTGAATTGGGGATGTGTTCCCACAAAAGCAATTATTGAGAGTGGAAAATTCTATCATAAGCTTAACCAGGCAGAAGATTTTGGGGTCAAAGGAATTGATACTGATAAACTGAAATTCGATTGGGAACAGGCAACAAACAGAGCAAATAAAATTGTTGGACGCCTGTCGAAAGGTATTGAGTATTTATTGAAAAAAAATGCTGTAGATGTTATTGAAGGCGAAGCTGTTATAAATGGTAAAGGATCAGTTACCGTAGCCAACAGGAATCTTGAATGCGAGCATATTATTATTGCTACCGGTTCCTATCCAAAAGCAGTACCCGGCAATTTCAATAAAGATGCTATTGTAGAAGTTGAAAATTTATTTAAAACAAAAGATTTACCCGAAAGTATTGTACTCTATGGAAGAGGTCCAAGTGTAGCCGAGTTATCACAGTTTTTTAGTTTTATCGGGAAAAAAGTAACACTTATTTTAAATCACGACTGCCTTATTCATGATGCCGACCAGTATTTATCAGATTATTTATACAAAAAGTTAAAAGCTCAGAAAATTGTAATTATTCATGCCAACGAAATCAAGTCATTTGAAAAGGGTGTTTTAACAATTGGCGACAATAAGATAAAATGTGATAAAATTATTAATGTCAGTTTCAGGCAGGCAGTGGTGCCGGTATCCAAGCATGAACTTCGGTTGAATGCTGATGGATTTATTGAAACAGATGACAACCTGATGACCAATATTGATGGGGTTTATGCTATTGGTGATGTAAATGGTCGCAGTTACCTGGCACATACCGCATCTGCACAGGGAATATGGGTGGTTAATTTAATTAAAGGTATTCAAAATCAATTAAATCTGAAATTGTATCCTTTAAATGTTTATACCAGTCCTGAAATAGCACAAATTGGTTACAGCGAAAAAGAGTTAAAAGAAATGGGTTATCAGTTGAAGATTAATGAATACCCATTAACCGCTAATGCTAAAGCACTTGCGGAAGGTAGTAATGAAGGTTTTGTCAGAATTTTATCAGAAGAAAAATATGGACAGGTATTGGGTGTTCAGATAGTTGCTGAGCATGCTACCGACATGATAGCCGAAGCCGGAGCTTATATGCAATTAGAAGGAACAGTGTATGATATTGCTCAAAGCATACATGCACATCCAACTATTTCTGAAATTTTCATGGAAGCCGGTTTTGATGCAATTGATAAAGCAATTCATAAGTAATTGAATTGGCCTCATGAACATAGAGGTTAAAAAATACAATCTGCCCGACATTGAAATTTTACATCAGCAAAGTTTAGCCGATTTAGAATTTTTTGTCTGGAAACCCGACAAAACTTATTTGATTCTTGGTTCTTCAAACAAAGCAGAAACTTCGCTCATTGCTGAAAATGTAATAGCCGATAATGTTGAAGTTTATAAACGTCCATCGGGAGGAGAAAGTGTTGTTTTGAGCCCGAAAACATTGGTGTTGGCAACTATTATTCGAACAAAAGGATTAGAAGACCCACCCAAACATTTTTTAAAGGCAAACAATAAAATAATCAACTCATTATCTCATTTTGGTGTAAAAAACCTGAAGCAAAAAGGAATTTCTGATATTGCCATAGGAGAGAAGAAAATAGCAGGTTCTTCCATTTATCGTAAAACCAATATTGTATTTTTTCATTGTGTATTGAATGTTTCAGAAGATACCGCCATTATGGAAAAATATCTTCTGTTTCCACAAAAACAACCTGATTATAGACTTAACCGCAGTCACACCGATTTTGTAACATCACTAGATCGTGAAGGTTATCATTTTGACACTCATTTTGAGGAAAAGCTGAGGATACTTTTGAATACTTAAAAATACAAAGGATGCAATTTAATACCTTTCTTGCTGAATTCAATTGCAGGGGCAGGAATTTTTACCAACGAAAGTGCTGTAAACAGATAAGTAAGTGCTTTATTTTTGGTTTTTATTTTTAGAGGATTAATATCCAAAGCCAAAAAATACTGACGGTAAGGGATGTAATTGTAATGCTTTAAATTGTCTGGTGTATCCTGCAAGCGGCCAGCAACCATTTCTTCAGCACCATAACCTACACTGAGCGATAGCCATGAAGGAAGAATTTTTTTACCCGGATACAAATTATTAATAGGAGTACTAAGCCAGATTGTTCCTCCATTATAATCTTTCAGTATTTCTTCTGCCAGATTGGACCCTAAAATTTCAGGTCGTAGAGGAGCATATTTTGTCCGGTGGAAAGAATATTTTAACTGAATTTTCTGCTCATTCCATAATAAATACTGAGATGTAAGCAATGCAGAGCCTAATGCGTTAGCTAATAAATCGCCTGCTGATGCCCCCCAATGTTCCGAAAATCCATCCATTATTTCAATCGGTGTCTGAAATATGATTCCATACAATCCTCCATATAAAATTGCCTTTTTTGGGGCAACTCCTGACCATTTTAAAGCTTCTATCCCAATTAAGCTCTCGTACCATGCTGTCGCAAAATGACCTGCTTTGTCGAATTGCTGCCATTCGTCATTGTCGTTAAAAAAATGGAATTTTTGTAAAGGATAATCGGCATACCATAAATAATACAGACCAACTGTACTAACCGCATACAAGGAAATACTACCACTAATAACTGCTGTCAAACGTTTTTTATTCAATTGAATACTGTCTTGAGCAATACTTTTATTAGCTAAGATTGAGATGAAAATGAATAGTAAAATAGTACTTTTTAAAATCTTCATTGCCAAATTATTTTTCACTTCTGAAACGCCTTATATCTCCTGTCATTAATTGCCTGATGTGAATATCGGTATGGGCAGGATTAACCGGAAAACCATTAATTTTTGTCAGGTGATACTTGAAATTTTTCGCCAGAATATATTTTTTAACTGCTATACTGTCAATGAAAATATTCATGGTGTCGAGATTTTCTGCAATCAGTTCAAAATATGGTTTGCCAAAACTTTTTGGTGTAATATTCAGTAAATACATTTTTGGTGTGGCCGATTCGTAAAGAAAAACCTCTTCAACTTCAAAAGAAGTAATGATTAGTTTCGAACGTCTGAACATTGCATAAATATCTTCTCCTGCCAATATTTTTAAATATTGCTTGTTTGTATTGAAATAATCTTCAAATGACTTAAAAACAGGTATACTATTGAGGTCATAATCAAAAAGGCGTATTTCATAAGTAATGGTTTTGCAGGGTATAACTGCGATTTTGTTGGTATTTGACACATTTTTACCAAATGCTTTATTTTTAATTTCAATCCCTTTTAAATAATCTTTTTCGGCTTTTTCTCCTTCATGAGTAATAATGGGTTTATCATTAAAATAAATTAAATCGTAATTGTAGTCTTTGTTCATCAATATTTGGTAAAACGATACATTGCAAAAACCATTTATATTATAATCAATTTTACCCAATTTAAGGTAATCTGCAATTTCATTAAAGTCAATATACCCGAAGTTTATTTCTTTTCCGCCCTCCGATGAAGCCGAAAAACTGAAGCCAACCATACGAAACGAACTATGTTTGCCATTGCTTGTCCAGAATTCATAAATAAAAAAATTCTCAGAATTCTGATAACTTGTCTTTTGATTACTTTCAATTGTCGTTAGATTCTCAAAGCTGATAGTATGATTTCGGAAAGGAGAATCCCAAAGTTTTATCTTATTTTCTTTTAACAATTGATAAGTGAAATTTAAAAAAGCCGACACAATATTATATCCTAAACTGTCGTGTTGCATATTTTTGTTGACCAGCAAAACAACTTTTTTGTTTTCATAGCCGGCCTTCAACTCAATGTTCAGCAACAATATGATGAAGAATATTAGTATTGATTTTTTATTCATTTTCGAAATAAAGTATCGCTAAGATGAAGAACAATTTAATTTTTGTGTAAAATTATCAGAAAAACAACGATTTTTTAAAGGGATAAAGTTAACCGAAAAAATGGAGTTAATATTGCAAAAAAAATAAACTTCGTTTGTGTATAAAATAGGGCTATCAGGAATAAAAATTACTGCTCCGATTGGTGTTTATGAATGGGAAAAACATAAAGGCCGACATTATTCGGTTGATATTACTTTGTTTTTATCAGGTGATACTTCGACAGTTCACGATAAATTATCGGCAACAATAAACTATGAAGAAGTTTATGAATTAGTTGTTCAAATAGCAGTTGAACCAATGAATCTGGTCGAAACATTTGCTGAAAAAATTGGAAATAGCCTTCTGAAAAATTATTCAAATGTTGAAAAAGTGTTAGTCAGGATAGAAAAAGAACGACCTATGCCACGCTCAGACCTTAATTTTGTTTTTATTGAAAGTGAATTTGTACGGTAATTATATTTGTATTTATCTTTGCACCTTGAAAAAGGTCCCGTGGCCGAGTGGCTAGGCATTGGTCTGCAAAACCACGTACAGCGGTTCGACTCCGCTCGGGACCTCAAAAAAGCCTCTGATTTTCGGGGGCTTTTTTTTATTTCTTTCTAAGAAAGCATAAGTTGCTCAAATTAAGCTAAATAGGTGTATTGGATTTTTATAGATTTAACAATGTTTGAATTTCACCTCAACATCTTAAACCTGTTTTCTACTACTTCAGATATTTTTTCAAATACTGAATCGAAGTTGCCGGTGCCATCAATTTTTACTACACCATGCAAGGAATTGTATTTTTCAATCACAGGTACAGTTTTATATTCATGTTCCTGCAATCTTTTGACAATTTTTGCAGTGCTGTTGTCGTAAGGCATACAATTGCCGGTTTTGCTGCGTGCATCGAGGCGACTGATGAGTTCAAGTGTTGGTACTTCAATTTCAAGAATAAGTGATATGGATGAACCGTGTTTTTTCAGCAATCCATCAAGGATGTAAGATTGTACCAATGTGCGTGGAAATCCTTTAAAAATGAATCCTTTTACATTTTTTGAGTTGGCTATTTTCTGTTCTATTAGTTGTACAACAATTTCATCCGGTACAAGCTGACCATTGTCATAAAGTTCGCTTACTTTTTTACCTATTTCAGTTTTGTTTTTAATTTCGTGGTCGAGCATAGGTCCTGTTGCTACATATTCGAGTTTGTATTTTTCGGCTAATGCTTTTCCCTGTGAACCACGACCTGAACCCGGATATCCAAAAATAACAATATTTAAAAGCCTTTTACTGAGTTCTTCCTTGATAATTTTTTGGATAGACTGGCTAACTTCTTCAATGGTTTTAGTGCCATCAATTTCATGACATATTCCTTTTTCTTTGTAAAATTTAAGAATCGGAAGTGTTTTTTCGCGATATTCTTTTAATCGGTTGCGAATAACTGTTTCATTGTCATCGCTTCGTCCCGACATTTTACCTCTTTCGAGTAGTCGCCTTACAGAAATTTCTTCCGGAACTTCCAAACTGATTAAACAATTTAAAGACGTATTAAGTTTAATCATCAAACCTTCCAGGATATAGGCCTGTATGTAAGTACGTGGAAATCCGTCAAATAAAAATCCACGTGATTCAGGATTTCCGGTAATGGTATTTTCAATAATCTGAACTATAATTTCATCAGAAACAAGGCCACCGGCCGAAATAACACTTTTGGCTTCCAAACCCAATTTGGTTTGATTTGCCATTTCTTTTCGGAGCAATTCTCCAGTCGAAATGTAAAATAAATTATATTTTTTAATCAGGAAGTCCGATTGAGTTCCTTTACCGGCTCCCGGAGGACCGAAAAGTGCTATGTTTAACATCTGAAAAGTGAATTTATTATATTCAAAAATAGGGAAGTTTCAAGATAAATCAGAAAATATTTAAGCTTAAAATACTTTCACATTTGTTGCACAATTTCATTACTTCCTGATCAACAGTAGAAATTTTACCTTCAGCATCCTGCATCATACAATTTTGGCTTTTGCAATGAGGCAAACCCATATTATGACCCAATTCGTGAAGGCAGACTTTTAAAAATCGTTTATGAAACAATTGTTCAGATACATTTTTTCTATATCGGTAAGTGGATACAACACAGCTTTTACCAGGACAAAATCCAAGTCCGAATATACCATAATCAGGGATATTTCCATTGGTAACAGAAATGTCCTGGCGGGTAAGTCCGATAATATAATGACAATCTTCAGGTATATTTCGTCTCAGATAACGGATAATACTATCAGCACGGTAGCGATCACGGGCTTTATAATAACTTGATGGTGGAAGATTGATGGGAGGCAGGATAATGGTTTGGCAGTGATAGAAATTTTTAATGTTACTGTCGAGTATCAGGCACAAACTTTCAGGAAAGGACTCAAATGGCTGAATAGCAATAAGTTTTTGCTTTTTTTGAAAATGTAATTCTTTTACTGTGAAATGTTTTGTTAAATAAAATGTTCCTGCAAAAAGCAGAATAGCTGAAATGATAATGATTTTTAATGTTTTTGATTTATTGTTTAAGCCATTCTTCTGCTTTTCCGACATCTTTCCAATGATTACTATTGTGAATAAACGCTTTGATCCGGTTTTTAGTGCATAATTGAAGATAGAGATCGGTTAAGGAAAAAATATTGTCGTTGGGCATTAAAGAAAAAATCTCCGGTGAAAGGACTTGTATTCCACTGAAAGCAAAATTTTGGAGTGATTGCATAGAAAACACCTTTTCTGAACCTGTATTAAGGTTTTTCCATCCTTTTAATTCCAAATTATTGTCAAACAAAAAATATCTGCTGCTTGTTCTTTCTGTAACAGCCAGGGTAGCTAATGATTTATTATTACAATGATTCTCAACTAATTCGTTAAAGTTAATATCCGATAATATATCCACATTGTGAACTATAAATGGATCGTTGCCGTTAAAAAACCAGCTTACTTTTTTAAGTCCTCCTCCTGTTTCCAGCAATTCACTTTCTTCCGAAATTTGAATATTGAGATTGAAATAATCGTTTAACTTGAGAAAATCTACAATTTTATCCTGAAAATGATGGGTGTTAATAATAATTTCTTTTGTTCCGAAACTATATAATTTTTTAAGAATAATTTCGAGCAAAGGTATTCCATTCACAGGGAATAACGCTTTAGGCATAGTGTCAGTAAAAGGTTTCAGACGAGTGCCTTTTCCGGCTGCAAGAATCATTGCCCTGACCATATTATTTGTCTAATTCAATGTGTTTTAAACGAATATTCACGCCTGATGTGTTCAGGTATCTTTCAACTGTTTTATTGGCAAAATACACAGAGCGGTGTTGACCACCTGTGCAACCGAATGAAATCATCAGATGGGTAAATTTTCTGGATAGATAGTTTGAAATTGCTGAGTCGGTAATCGCAAACACATTATTTTTAAAATCAATTACTTCTTGTTTTGATTCCAGATAATCAATAATTCTTTGGTCGTTGCCATTCAGTTCAGCATATTCAGGCAAGCGACCCGGATTTGGTAAAAAACGACAATCGAACACAAAACCACCTCCGTTGCCGGTATTGTCTAAGGGAATACTGTGCTTGTAAGAAAAACTGATTATTTCAACAGTTAAACCTTCTTTCGCCTCATAATTCAATTCTTTCAGATTAGGTGAAACTATCAGTTGTTCAAAAACTTTGAATAGTTCCGGCAGATTAATGTCAGGTTTATGATAAGTTAAAAGCCATTCAAGATTTTTTAATGCATAAGGAATACTTTGCAGAAAGTGTGTTTTACGTTCAAAAAAGCCTCTGTAACCATAGGCTCCGAATGCCTGCATGATTCGGATAAGTACTACAGAATGAAAGAATTTCATGAAAATCTGAGGATTTAATCCAAAATTCTTATGAGTAAATTCGAGGTAATAATCTAAAACCTGATTTCTGAATTCAGATGACAAATTAGCTTTGGCATCAAAGAGGAGGGAAGCTAAATCGTATTGTACCGGACCTTTTCGGCCTCCCTGATAATCAATATAATAAAGATTGTTTTTGTGAAGCATGATATTTCTCGACTGAAAGTCGCGAAACATAAAATTTTCGTTACCAGCCTGATGCAAGAAGGATGTAAAGGTTTGAAAATCATTTTCTAAAGCTTGCTCGTCAAAAACCACACCCGCCAGTTTTACAAAGTAATGTTTAAAATAGTTCAGGTCCCACATCATTGATTGCTTATCAAAAACTTTTCGTGGATAACAAACATTGAAATCTAGTCCATTGAAGCCTAAAAACTGAAATTCTGCCAGATTTTCGACAACTTTTTTGTAATAAGTTGAAATTTGCTCATTATCCCTGTTTTCGGTAATATATTTATATAAGGTAATATCACCTAAATCTTCCAGTAAATAATACTTCTGATTGTCGTGTACACAGTAAATTTCAGGAACATTAAATCCAAGCCATTTAAAATGCTGCGAGAAACTAAAAAATGCATTGTTTTCTCTGACATCTTTATTAAACGCACCTATAACTTGCCTGTTGTCTGACTTTATTCTGAAATATTCACGAACCGAACCTGAAGCTGGAAGTTTATTTATTTCAAGTGCAACTTCGTCAAAATGCCTGAAAAATAAATCACTCAGTATGTTTAAATCTGCTTTATTCATTTTTTTTTCTGCAAAATTAGTCAGGTGTATATTAATTGTTCACCTAAAATTATTCACAAGAACATTACTTGCAGGATTTTTTAAGGTAAACTATTTTTGCCTTTTCAAATTTCAAATAAAATTAAGTTTGCATGAAAAAGATTTTAACATTAACACTGATGATAACCGCAATGGTTATTTTTACAGGCAATGCTTGTACAAATTATATTGTAACAAAGGGAGCATCTACAGATGGGTCAACATTTATTACTTATTCTGCCGATTCTCATACTTTGTTTGGCGAATTGTATTTTAAACCCGCACGCGATTATCCTGACAATACTATGATGAAAATATATGAATGGGATACCGGAAAACTGTTAGGGGAAATTAAGCAGGTAAATCACACTTTTTCTGTGGTAGGTAATATGAACGAGTTTCAGGTAGCAATTGGTGAAACAACTTTTGGAGGACGTGATGAATTAGTTAATCCTGAAGGAATAATTGATTACGGGTCATTAATTTATCTGGCATTACAACGTTCAAAAACAGCAAAGGAAGCTATTCAGGTTATGGCTAGTTTGGTTAATGAATATGGTTATTATAGCTCAGGAGAGTCCTTTTCAATTTCAGATAAAAACGAATGCTGGATATTAGAAATGATAGGCAAAGGAAAAGGTCGTAAAGGAGCACTTTGGGTAGCCATTCGTATTCCGGATGGTTATGTCAGCGGGCATGCCAATCAGGCACGTATTACAACATTTCCATTAAATGACCCTGCAAATTGCCTTTATGATACTGAAGTGATTACTTTTGCCCGTGAAAAGGGATGGTTTACTGGAAAAGACAAAGATTTCAGCTTTTCGGATGCTTATGCACAGCCCGACTTTGGAGGAGCCCGTTTTTGTGATATTCGTGTTTGGGCATTTTTTAATGAAATAGCCGATGGAATGGATAAATATGAAAGTTATGTAAGCGGAAATATCAAAATTGAAAATGGTGTTGTAACTGGCCGTATGCCATTGTATGTCAAACCAAAACGCAAATTAAGTACTCAGGATATGATTTGGTTTATGCGTAACTATTTACAGGGAACCAAATTTGATATGACACAAGACCTTGGTGCCGGTCCATGGGGCTTGCCTTATCGCTGGCGTCCTTTGCAGTGGAAGGTTGATGGTCAAACCTACTGTAACGAAAGAGCAACAGCCACTCAGCAAACCGGTTTTGTATTTGTTGCTCAGGCACGCAGTTGGTTGCCCGACCCTATAGGAGGAATTTTCTGGTTTGGTGTTGATGATGCTAATTTAAGTGTTTTTGTCCCACTTTATTGTAGTATTACTCGCGCTCCTGAAACTTATGCAGAAGGTAATGGAAATATGCTTAGTTTTTCAACTGATGCGGCTTTCTGGGTATTTACATGGGTGTCAAATTTCACTTATTCACGATATAGCCTGATGGTTGAGGATGTCAGAAAAGTACAGAAAGAACTGGAAGATAAATATATTGCTTTTACTCCGGCTATTGATTTGGCAGCTAAAAGTCTTTATGATAAAGATCCGGGTCTTGCAATTTCTTTCCTGACCGATTATTCAGTCAATACTGCAAATTCAACAGTTAAACGTTGGAAATCATTAGGCGAGTATTTATTGGTAAAATATCATGACGGAAATGTTAAAAAAGAGAAGAATGGTGAATTTGAAACCAATGGTTACGGTTTGCCGGTTTCTCCATCACAACCCGGCTACCCGGAATGGTATCTGCGAAAAATAATTCAGGATAAAGGAGAACATTTTAAAGTAATTGGACCCGATACTCATTAAGTAGTTGGTTTAGCAGGCATTATATTTTAGTATCTGATAATCCAATATTTAGGCCTAAGGTAATCATTTACACTTGTTTATAATAAATAAGTATAATTAGATTGCATTAATAGTTGTTGGTTTATTGATTACTTTAGATTTCAAAACTTAATTTGTTCAGAATCAAACAATTATTATAAATGAAAGAAAATCAATAACATAGTAATATTTTTTATTCACTTAAAATTGTCGAAAAAAAAGTTAAAATTTATAAGTTGATTTAGCATTGAATAGAGGCTATGCCAAAAAAATATTTCAGTTTATTTGACTAAAAATATGCTATTAATTTAATAGTAATGTGGATAAAAACAAACCTTTATTGATGATAAATGACGATATGAAAAAATAGTTAACAATTTATTAACAATACTAAAAGCTAATGTTAATACAGTATTAAGTGAAGTGCTGTGTTTTTTTTAAAACTTTGCTTAAAATATTTTCGCAACAGAAATAAAACCCTCATAGGAAATCAGTTTCAAAGATTATATGGAGAAGAAAATTGAATCATTTACAGAACGCTTGGCTGGGATAAGGCAAAAGATTCCGCAGAGTCTTGTGCAGGTAAATGATATGGGACGGATACCTCCTCAGGCAGTTGCTGTTGAAGAAGCTGTATTAGGAGCAATAATGCTTGAAAAAGATGCTTTAACAGAAGTTATTGATTTTCTTCACCCTGATGTTTTTTACCGCGAGGAGCACAAAGAGATTTTTAATGCCATTATTAGTCTCTACAATACAAATAAGCCTATTGATATACTGACAGTTACCTCTGAACTTCGTTCAGAAGGAAAACTTGAAAATGTAGGTGGTGCATTTTATATCAGTGAACTAACCAACAGGGTTGGTTCTAGTGCAAACATTGAATATCACTCACGTTTGCTGGTTGAAAAATTTTTACTTCGGGAGTTGATTCGAATGTCAGGTATCATTCAAAATAATGCTTTTGATGAAACAACTGATGTTTTTGAATTACTGGATAACACCGAAAGAGATTTATTCAATATTTCACAGGGTAATTTGAAAGGTAGTTATCTGCCAATGAGTACCCTTATTACCAGAACTCTAGAGGAAATTGAAAACATCAGCAATAGCCGAGAAATTACCGGAGTTTCTGGTGTTCCTTCAGGTTTTACTGATTTAGATAAAGTTACGCTTGGTTGGCAAAAATCTGACTTGATTATTATCGCATCTAGGCCGGGTATGGGTAAAACATCTTTTGTATTGTCCATGGCTAGAAATGCTGCTGTTCAGTTCAATAAAGCTGTTGCAGTTTTTTCACTTGAAATGTCATCCATCCAATTGGTTAACAGATTAATTGCTGCCGAAGCTGAAATTAAATCAGAAAAGCTTCGGAGCGGAGATTTGGAAGAACACGAATGGCATCAGTTGCATACAAAAATTAAAAAACTGAGTGATGCAAAAATATTTATTGATGATACACCCGGCATAAACGTATTTGAACTAAGGGCTAAGTGCAGAAGAATGAAATCGCAATACAATATTGATATGGTGATTATTGACTATCTGCAATTGATGAATTCTCATATTGATAATCGGAAAAATGCCAACCGGGAGCAGGAAATCAGCGCTATCAGCCGTGCCTTAAAATCAATGGCTAAAGACCTTGATGTACCTGTTATCGCACTTTCACAGTTGAGTAGGGATGTTGAAAAACGTGGTGGCAATAAACGCCCTATGCTAAGCGATTTGCGTGAATCTGGTTCTATTGAACAGGATGCCGATCAGGTATTGTTTATTTTCAGACCCGAATATTATAAAATTACGGAAGATGAAGATCATATGTCAACACGAGGTGTGGCAGAAATAAATATTGCTAAAAACAGGCATGGTCAAACCAGAGATGGTATCAGATTACGCTTTGTTGATATTTATGCAAAATTTGCCGATTATGATGAAAACTTTACTTACGATTTGGGTAATGTATCCTTTCAATCAAAAATAAATGACGAGTCGTCAGATACTGATATCCCATTTTAGAGAATTGCGGCTTTGTTGAAGTAGTTTATTGATTTAATAATTCCATTATTTTCATGGTATTGGCATGGCTTAGCTCAGTAAGTGGAAGACGTACTGTTTTTTCACAATATCCCAACAATGACATCAGTGCTTTAATACCTGCCGGATTTCCTTCAATAAACAAATATTTAATAAACTCAAGCAATTGAAAATGGATTTGACGCGAAGCTGTCGGATTTGTTTCAAAAAGCCTTACCATATTAGAATATTCAGCAGGAAAAGCATTCGCAATTACACTGATAACGCCTTCAACTCCAATAGCCATCAATGGTAAAGTCAAGTTGTCGTCTCCTGAAATGACAGTAAAATTATCAGGTTTGTTTCTGACAATATCCATGATTTGGTCAAAGTTGGCTGATGCTTCTTTTATAGCAGTAATATTTGAAAATTCATTCGCCAGTTTCAGGGTAGTATCTGCTGTCATATTAACACCTGAGCGACCGGGTATGTTATATAAAATAACAGGTAAAGGACTGCTCTCGGCAATCATTTTGTAATGCTGATAAAGCCCTGTTTGATTGGGTTTGTTGTAATATGGAACTACTGATAAAATGCCTGAAATCCCTTTAAAATCAAAGGATTTTATTTCTTTCAGGATTTTTAAAGTGTCGTTTTCACCTATTCCGATAACCAAAGGAAGTTTATTATTGTTGGCTGATACTATTGTTTTGACCACTTCTTTTTTTTCTTCATCCGATAGTGTGGGTGTTTCTGCAGTTGTACCCAGCATTACCAGATAATCCGCACCATTGTTTGAGATGTTTTTAACAATATTCTCTAATGCAATAAAATCAACCTCAGATTTTTTTGTAAATGGGGTGATAAGTGCTACTCCTGTTCCTTTAAAATTCATAATCAATGTTTTACAATTTTTTCGAGATAAGTAATAACGAAATTTACCAGTGTTTTAAAATCTTTACTTTCTCCGGCATCTACCATGAAATCGTAAATGCCAGTTTTTGAATTACTCAATCCGACTTTAAGTTTACTATGACTTAAGCTCACAATATGATGAATAAAATCACTTGTTTCAGGACATAAATTAATCAATATATCAAAATCAATACTGCAAAAATTTTCACGTATTGGTTTTTTTGGCAATTTAAAGATATTGATGTCTTCCTTGCGTAACGAAAAATGGTTTTTTTCTTTTAGCTTATACTCAGTATCAATGTCGGGTGGAATATATTCAATGGAATAAACAGTTTTTTGTTTCTTTTCCAGGCTTTCAAATAAGTTGTCTATGGTTGTTTGAACAAGCAGATTTTCTCTCTGATAAATAATTCCGATAATTTTAGCTTTTTCAAAATCAATTGCTGAATGTATCAGGTTTTTTGGTTTGTTGAATCTGATTAAAATATTGCCAATATTTTCAAAAATAGTTGCCACTGATAAATTACTTAATGATGCTTTTTAACTCAATTAAAAATTGTTTAATGTTGGTTAGAGTATCAATAATCTCAACATTTTTATTCACTGATTTTTTTTCTGTTTTTAAATTTGCTTTTGCACCCGACAATTTAAAACCTTTTTCTTTTGTGAGATAATAAATCTGTTTGATTGCTTCAATGTCGCTGCTGGTGTACATGCGTTTACCATTTCTGTTTTTTTTAGGTTTAATTACATCAGGAAACTCTCTTTCCCAAAAACGCAACAGCGATTGATTAACATCAAGATATTCAGAAACTTCACTGATAGAATAGTATAGTTTTTCTTCTAATTTCATAGATATTAATCTAATGTTTGATTTGCTTCTTCGGCTTTTCGTAATACTTCTTCAAATTCTGTCGGACTAAGATCGTTGTGAAGGAAAAAAACCGGATTTAATTTGTTTTTACCAAGCCATACTTCATAGTGTAAATGAGGGGCCGTACTTAAACCAGTACTTCCAACAGTGCCTATTTGCTCACCTCTGACAACTTTTTGACCTGGCTTAACCAGTATAGTATGACAATGTGCGTAAAGAGTTTTATAACCAAATCCATGAGAGATAATAATTTCATTTCCATAACCACTTCTGCCTCTTTCAGTACGTTCAACTCTTCCATTACCAGTTGCAAAAATAGGTGTACCAACAGTTGCAATAAAATCTAATCCATCGTGAAACTTCAGTACTTTATAGATTGGGTGTACACGGTAACCAAAACCTGATGAAATTGTTATTCTTTTTGATAGCTTTACGGGTTGAATGGCAGGAATACTGGCAAGCATATCTTCTTTATTCTCAGCAAGTTTTGATATTTCATCAAACGATTTGCTAAGTATATAAAGTTTCTTGGTAATACGATCAACCTGTTTGGAGGTACTAAGAATTATTTTTGAATTGGAATAACCTTCAAGCTTACTGTAACGGTCAACACCACCAAAACCGGCATCTCTGATACTTTTTGGAATAGGTTCGGCTTCAAATATGGTTCTGTATATGTTTTCGTCTCTGAATTCCAAATCGTTAACAACATCCTCAATCAGTTTAAGCCTCTGACTTAACAATTCATACTGCTCATTGTTTTTTTGAAGTTCAAGTTCGAGCATTCGTTCCCGTGGAGATGCAAAAAAACTGGAAGTTAACCAATAAATTAAAAACGCTACAACAAAAATAGTGGAAATAATACCGGCTGCCCTTACTGCAATAGAAGTAAGAGAACGTCTATACTTTTCAAAAGTTAATAATTCGGGATTAAATCTGTACTTTGTTTTTGGCATTTAATAAAAAAACTTTAGGTACAAAGGTAATATGAAATTTTAATTCTAACCTGTTTCTGAGTTTTGATTATTAATTTTAGCAGATAAGGGATTGAGAATATAGATTTTATAATAGGTCATGATCAGGTAAGTCATAGGTAATGCAATGATTAAACCCAATAGACCCAATAATTTTCCCCATATTGTTAGTGAAAGTATAATAATGGCCGGATTAAAACCTGTTACTTTGCCCATAATCAGAGGAACCAATACATAATCCTGTATCATTTGAATAAATACAAATATACCTACAACAATTAATGTGATTATCCAGAAATTAGCTCCAGTTTGTAAGCAATACATAGTAATTGAAAAAGCTGTAGGAATTATGCCAATTATCTGAAGGTAAGGAACCATATTAAGCAGACCTATAAATAAACCGATTATTATTCCTAATGGCAGTTTTAAGATAGTAAACGCAATGGCAAACATAATTCCTATTATTGCTGCTATTAATGCCTGATTTCTGAAATATTTGCTCATTATATCTTCAAAATCGCTGACAAATTGAAGAATTTTATTTTTCCACTTTTCAGGTAATAATTCTTTCCACCCTTTATTAAATTTCTGGTAATCAAGCAAAAGGAAAAATAAATACATAAATACTATTGTAATGGCTACCAGAAAAGTTATAAACGATGCTGTACCTGATATAATTCCCCATATACCGGGTAACATTTTATTTGCCAATGATATTAAATGATCAATTGATTTTTCGTTCTCAAAAAACTCTTTGACTTTTGTTGAACTCAGAATGTCTTCAAGAATTTCATGAACCTCTTCAGGAAGACTATTTTCTATTTGTTTTTGAAAATCAACATTACTAACGTATTCTGAGATTAAATTGCTTAATAATGTTACTTCTGAAACTGCTTTCGGAATGATGAAACTTAATGAACCGATTATAATTCCCAAAGTAATTGTTAAAGTAATAATAACTCCTAATATTCTGTATTTCAGCTTTTTATGAAACCAGTTAACAATAGGATTCAATAAATAAGCTATAATAATTGCTATAGCAAAAGGAATCAACACATCGCTGATATAGCCGACAAAGCGGATAATTACATAAATAATGATTAAAGAAATTACTATCCGAATTGTACGGTCGAAAGTAAAGGGTTTTGATTGATCAAAAATATTCATTTTTTAAAGAAATAATCAGGTGTATAACCAGTCATAATAAAACCACCGGAAAAGAAAGCAGTTCCGGTAAAAAATCCTGCCCATGAAAGCAAGAATTTTCTTTTACGAGCTGCTTTTATATAGGAATCCATGTATTCTTTATTCAGTAATAATTCTTTTTTTTCGTATGGAATACCTAAATGATGAATCTGCGGTTTTGAAACTGAAACTGCCAGAGTAGTTATAAAACCTGCCGGTGGCATTAAAAAAGATGTTAAAAAACAAGTGCTGAACTGCCCCAAATGTTTGTAATATTTTTTAGCATCTTCTTTTCCCTTCAATGAATAGTTTAAGTATGGTTTTGATGTGTCACTAATTTGGTCATTTTCAAAATAATTGGCACTAATAATGAATTTTTCAAATGCTGAAAGCCTGAAAAAACTTACAGAAAATAAAATTATCAGAAAAAAAAGTTTAAATTTTATTATTTGCATCATTTAATTTTATTTGCAAATGTATTACTTTCGCAAAAATCTTTAATAATTCATTTAACCAAGAAATCATTAAATTAATTAAACATGAACAAGGTCTTAAATTTATTTTTTTGTCTGGTAGTGTTTCCACTATTGACAATTGCACAAAATTCTGGCGAATTTGGTATTAAATTTAGTGGATTTGTTAAATCCGATATTATTTACGATAGCCGGCAGACGGTTAATTTGCGTGAAGGTCATTTTTTACTTTATCCTGCTCATGTTTCATTGGATAAAAGTGGCATTGACGTAAATGCAATACCAAACTTTAATATTTTAAGCATTCAATCACGACTTGCAGGTACCATTACAGGTCCAAATGTCGGAAAATGTAAAAGTTCGGCATATTTGGAAGCTGAATTTTTTGGTCATAGCGAAGCTGATATCAATGGCTTCAGGTTACGACATGCGTGGGTTAAATTAGCTAATGAAAAATCGGAACTAATGGTAGGGCAATTTTGGCACCCTATGTTTATTACTGAAAGTTTTCCTGAAGTTGTTTCTTTTAATACAGGAGCACCTTTTCATGCCTTTGCCCGTAATCCTCAAATCAGAATGTTAAACAAATTCGGTACATTGCAACTGATTTCTACTATTTACACTCAAAGAGATTTTTCCAGTCCCGGAGGTAGCAATTCATTAAGAAATTCGGGAATACCCGCACTGAACTTTAAAATTCAGAATTATAAAAAAGATAGTGAAAAAAATACAGAATTGCTGACAGGTGCTTCAATTAATTATATGAGTTTATTACCCCGCCTTGTCAGTGCACAAGGTTATCAAACAAAGCAAAGGGTTAATTCTTTATCTTACAATGCTTATTTTAAAATAAAAATCCCAGCTTTTACATTTAAACTGGAAGCCACTTATGGTCAAAATCTTTTTGATTTAGTTATGCTTGGGGGATATGCCTATAAATTTACAGACGATACCAATATTATCAATAAGGGACTTTTTGAATATACAACAATAGATAATCTTGCAGCATGGACAGAAATTATGAGTAATGGAAAAAAGTTTCAATATGGATTATTCGCAGCTTACAGCAAAAACCTAGGGAGTTTAAGTAACATTTACAATTGGAACAAACCGGAATCGTATTTTAGCCGTGGCGGTAATATAGATTATTTATACAGAATTTCACCACGTTTTGTTTACAATGAAGGTAAATTCAGGTTTGGAGCTGAAATTGAATACACAGTAGCAGCTTATGGCTCACTTCCAAATAACAACAGCAGGGGTCAGGTGCAAAATGCCACTACTATCAGTAATATTCGTGGATTATTGGGCGTATTTTATTTCTTCTAAAATTATACTTAAGTGAAAATTGCAATTTTATCGGATATTCATGAAGATATTGAATCCTTAAAAATTGCATTAACAATAGCTGAAAGCAGAAATTGTGATAAAATTGTTTGCTTGGGTGATATATGTGGTTTTAGTATTCCTGCTTTCAGCTATTTCAGAACCAGAAATGCATCTGAATGTATTAAATTAATAAGGTCAAGTTGCAACATTGTTCTGGCAGGAAATCATGACTTATTTGCTATCAGAAAAACACCAGATGAAAATGGGTTTTTTAATTATTCCGATAATTGGTATCAATTAGATTTTGAAACACGAAAACGTTTGGCAAATAATAAAATATGGCTATATGAAGATTCTGAATTATCTTCTTTAATCAGCCATGACGAAGAGAAATATCTGAATTCGCTTAAGAGCTATAGTGTTTTGAATTCAGAGAATTGCCAGATTATGTTTTCTCATTCCGTTTTTCCTGATTTAAGTGGCTCTTCTACTTTTTTCCCTGAAAATCATCAGGATTTAAAAGAGCATTTTGCCTTCATGAAAGAAAATAACTGCTTGATAGGCTTTACTGGCCATGGGCATATTCAGGGAATTGAGTTATGTTTTGGAAAGCACTATCAGTTTTATACATTTTCTACAATGAAACTTGATAATTGTTTTCAATGGATTTCGTGTCCTTGTGTAGCAAGAAGCAACAGAGCTAATGGGTTTCTGATATTTAATACAATCAGTTTTGAACTGGAGATGATAGATCTCGATAAAATAAACAGCTAATAAGATGTATGTGAAAATATTGAAAGAATATCCGAAATATAAAAAGTACATCTTCAGGGTTTTATTCCCTGTGCTGTCAGCGGTTTTATTGTTTCTGGTCAGTATGTTTGTTTTAATTATTCCTTCTACTAAAAAGGCAATCTTTGAGCAAAGGAAAGCACATGTCAAAGAGCTTACCGAAACAGCTTGGGGAATATTGTATGCATATTTTTATGATGAAGTTGAAGGTCGGTTGTCGACAGAAGAAGCACAATTTCTGGCTAAAAACAGTATTTCCCGTTTGAGATATGGTAAAAATAATAAGGAGTATTTCTGGATTATTGATACTGTTCCTGTGATGATAATGCATCCTTACCGGGAAGATTTGATAGGAGAATCACTCATAGATTATCAAGACAAAAATGGTAAGAAATTGTTTTCCGAGGCAGTCGAGGCTGTAGATTCTACAGGTGATGCATTTATATCTTATATGTGGCAGTGGCACGATGATTCTACAAAAGTGCTGGAAAAAACTTCGTATGTTAAGTTATTTAAACCATGGGGATGGATTATCGGAACTGGCATTTATCTTTTTGATGTAAGATTTGAGTTAAAGAAAGTTACAACCCAGATTTTTGAAATTGCCGGAATAGTTTTATTTATTGTTCTGTTATTGATGATTTTTGTTTTAAGGCAGGCCCTTAAAATTGAACAAAATCGTCAGGAAACCGAAAAGCAACTTCGAAAAGCCAGAGACCAATACCAGGCATTGGCTGAGGCAAATCCCGAAGGAAGCATTATCGTTTTTGATGATAACTCAATTAATCTGAACAAAAATATGCAGATGATACTGGGTTATAAAGATGAAGAAATTCCGAAATTAAGCATTTACGATATTATTCTGCAAAATCAGGTTAATGCATATCTAGGTGAAAAATATTTCAGATACCTCATTTTAGGTGTTGCTTCACCCAAACAATTTGAAGCTAACATCAAAAGAAAAGATGGAAGCTTTATGCAAATGTTTGTTACCTGTTCAAGAATTCAGTTACCCGAAAAAATGGCTGTAATTATTACTGCTAAAGATATTGCCATCGAAAAAATTGTTCTCAAACAACTCAATGTCAATCGTGAAAAATACAGGGAATTGTTTGATATAGTACATCTGGGTATTATGCGTGCATCCTATTCTAACAAAAAGGCTATTATTTTAAATGCTAACAATGCATTTTTGGAAATTCTTAGTTTTAATGCAGAAAATGATATTATTGACAAAGACTTTTTTAATTCTTTCACTTTGGCAGAAGAGTTAAATCAGTTTATTCATTATCTGTCACTCTCAGGTTTTGTCAGAAATACTCAAATAAAACTGAATAATAAGTCAGGGCATATTGTTGAAGTTATTATCAGTGCTCTTTTAATACCCGAGAAAGATTCAGAATCAATGTTTCTCGATATTTTAATTCACGACCGTTCAAATGAAATTAAAAAATTAAATGACAGGGATAAACTGCTTGTTGAATTGCAAACTTCTTATTTATACTTAAACACTCCATTGGAGAATATTTTCACTAAAGTGATTAGTTGTCAGCACAACAATACTATTGGACAGATTATTCAGATAATGATTGAAGAGAATACCGATGTTATTCTGGTGAAAGAAAACGAACGTTATTTAGGGGTAATAACCGACCATGATTTGCGAGATCGCGTGTTATACGCTGGGTTACAAAATGATACAACTGCAAATATGTGCATGTCGAGTCCATTAATTACCTTGCACGAAACATCAACTATTTACGAAGCAATGCTGCTGATGCAACAACGGAAAATCAATCATATTGCTATTCGTAATTCCAAAATGGATATTACCGGAATGTTATCTGTCAATGATATTTTAAAAATTCAGCAGAGCACATCTTCAAATCTGATCACTTTTATTAAAAGTTCAGCCGGAACTGAAAACTGGTCTTCTATTTCTGAAAGGGTTCATACTCATGTTGGAAATTTACTGATGAGTGGAGCCAATGTTGAAATTATTCAACATTTCATTACCAATATTTGCGATGTGGTTATCGAAAAACTTTGCGAATGGGCAATTGAAAAATATGGAGAACCACCTGTATATTTCTGTTTTGTTGCATTAGGTAGTCAGGGCAGAGCTGAACTGAGCTTGAAAACCGATCAGGATAATGCCATAATATTTAATGATGTTAAAGCTGAAATGCTTGAACAAACGCGTTCATATTTTCTGAATATTGCCGAAAGTGTTTGTTATGGTTTAGAAACCGCAGGTTTTGAATTATGTCAGGGTGGACTCATGGCAATGAATGCAAAATGGTGTTTGTCTTTATCGGAATGGAAAAATCAGTTTTCGGAATGGATAAATCTGGATACTCATGATGAAATATTTGAGTTTACTGCATTTTTCGATATGAGGTCAGTGTTTGGAGATTCAAATTTATTACTCAACCTAAAAAATGATATTAACCGTAAATTAATGATTAACAATAATATCATTGACATACTTTCACAAAGTGTAAAAAGCTACAAGCCTCCTTTAAACATTTTTGGTAAATTTATTACAGAAAAAACAAGTAAACATGCGGAAGCGATAAATATTAAAAAACCTGTGCAAATGATAACCGACTTGATGCGCATTTTATCACTTCGGTATTCAATTTTCGATACCAATACATTTGCAAGAATTGAAAAAATAATCAGTTTGGATGATAAAAACAGGCAAGTATATATCGCACTAGAACAAGCACTCAATTATCTGGGGCTTATCCGTATAAAAAATCAAATTGATGCCATAAATAAATCTCAGACTCCCGACAATTATCTGAATCCACGATTATTGTCGGAAATAGATGTTTCAACCTTAAAAAAGGTATTGTCTGAGATTTCAATCAGCGATAATAAGCTTGAAATTTGATTTAACCAGAATACTGATTCAAGAAATATCTGTACCTTTGTGAAGTAAAATTCATATTTATTTTTTTAAATCTGACGTAAATTATTGTTTATGAGTAATAAATATTTTGAGACAACAGGAACTATTACGAAGCTGGAAAAGCTAAGCTCTTTTGATATTAATATTCTGCCAAATACTTTAGTGCTTGAAATTCAGGAACCTTTTCCCGGGTATCATCATGAGTTTGGTGATAAAACAAAGCCTGATAATTTATTTTTTATAACTACAAATCCAGTTGCACGAGAAAATATTGCCAGAGCTGTTAAAAATATCCGGAAATATGTTAATTTTAGTTTCGATGCAGCAGCTGCAACAATATTAATTAATAATGAACTCATGCATGGAATTCGTATCAAAGATATTGAAAGTTTTGAGCATGTTTCTGAGTTGCAAAGTTGTTTTTTATCAGAAGGATTTGCCTTTCGTAAGCGAAGAAGCATTAATGCTGTTGGCTTAATTACTGTAAAAAAGTTTTTTAATATTTGCCTGTACGAACCAGAACTGTTATTCGATATAAATCCACAAATGGCATATTTTATTGTTTCAAGGCAATTGTCGTGGAAAATGTTTGAAGAAATTACAAAATCAATCCGAAATAACTGGGATTTTAAATACTTCGATGCAGCTTATGGTACTATTTACCACAATGGTGAAATTGAGGATGTTGTCAGGATTTATTGGGAAAAACTAGATTTTGACAGACTAAAACTACTTCATAAAAAATATAATACTGAACTTTCGAGATACTAAAATCCGTATCCCGTATATTTTCTGTGCTTGGGTTGCAGAAAACAGTATTTTATTATTTCGCAAACTTCTCAATTGTTCTTCCAAGTTCCTTTTTTATTGTTTTATAGTCATAACTAACTCCAATAATCATGGCTAATGCTAAAATCAATAAAAGGAATCCTGTAATTGGCCTAACATTTCTAATCATCAACACTATTCCAAATGCTACGATAATAACAATTAAAATTATAATTACCAGTAAAAAAGTGTCGATGGTCTGACCGAAGATAACAAATAAAGGTGTAGAAACATCCATAAAATCTCCTTTTTCTTTAAATTTTCCTGATTATTACCGTTTAAATCAATAAGTTTTCAAAGTATAAAAG
>Ga0209835_1000157_pt1 | contig 47896 bp, 48 predicted proteins | sample LakKivwa52mmetaG_FD_184138 | JGI IMG/M metagenome (GOLD analysis project Ga0209835, IMG submission 184138) | Anoxic lake water microbial communities from Lake Kivu, Rwanda to study Microbial Dark Matter (Phase II) - Lake Kivu water 52m metaG... | ecosystem: Environmental > Aquatic > Freshwater >... | reverse complement strand
CAATAATAAAAAATGAGATGGACTGGGTATCCCAGGACGGGAATCAAATGACTGGACTTACACGACCGGTGGCAATGGCTCCCTATTGTCGCTGAGAGACTGGCGTGGAATCAAAGCGCTGATGACACATTCGGCGTGACCCATACAATATCACCATCCCACAAGGAACGGTTGGACGTCGAAGGCGTCGATCCGGAAAAGATTGTCCCGATTTCGTCAAACCGTTTTGCAATCCAACCTTCCACAGACTGTGTTTTACTTTTCATTGGACTCCATGCTGTTCCCCAATGCTTTCAGGTTCACTGTTTCAAAAGGTCTCGAATTCGCCACCTTTAAAATCAGGATTTTGGAGCTATTCCCATATGCCAAGTAATTCAAGTGTGTTGCGGTTGCGCATCCAGCCGTATATTAGGGAGTTGTCTCCGCACTTCTTGACCATGCCTGTGAGTGATATAAAATCGTTTTCCATTACACCCCCGCCTCCTGTGCCAATTTCGCGATGAGGTCGAGCCCTTTTGAGGTTAGCCTGTATTTCTGCAAGCGACTGTTGGGCTTATCGGGAAGAGTCATTTCAATCAACGCAAGCTTTTGTAACCTCGTTACCTGCTTTTTAAGTTCACCGGATACCGTTTTGTGCCCCAGTGCGGAAGCCATTCCGGCTTTCCCCTGTTCGCTGTTTCTGAGGATCAGAAGGATCTTTGCTGCGAGGGGCGACTCTAGCCGTAACTCAGGCCGTGACTCGGGCCGTGACTCTGGCCGTGACTCGGGCCGCGCGACTTGCGGTGTTGCTACTTGCGGGGTTCTATCGACGCCCGCTCCGTCAGTCTCCGCAAACGAAGGCCTGTTAAAGGCGGCTATGAAAAGTTGGGCTACTTCCCGGAATTGTACGGTCGGCTCCTCGGCAAGGATGAGGCGCATGCCGCGCCCCCAGGTCTCGACCATCTGGATGCGGCGCAGCAATTCGGCAATGAGGGGGTTCCGCCGTCTGGAAACATTGCCCTTGCGTATCTGGTCGATGGTCAACCCACCATAAAGCTCACCGGGATTGCGGATTTCTACGCGGTCTTTGAAAATGGCTACCTGCACATAGTCTGGGTCGCGATAGTCGCGATGACAGAAGGCGTTGATGATGGCTTCACGCATGGCGGCTACCGATATTTCAGGCACATCCACGCGGTAGAGGCCGTCGAGTTTCATGCCGATGTGAATGTTTTTGAGAATATATTTTTGCGCTTCTTCGATGAGTTCCAGGATGTCGCCGGTGAAGTCGTGGCGGTCAATAATGGTGGCGCTGTCCATTGAGGCAAAGACGGCGCAGCGTAGTTGCGTGCAGGATCTTTCGCAAAAAAAAAGAGGGGCCGCATTGAGCAATTGCCCATCCTGTAGCAGCCCCAGTTTTTCCAGTACATTTGAGACCTTGTCCCATACGAGACCGGCGCGCTTCACAAAGGCTTTCATTTTTCTTTCGTTGAGGTCTTTCACGGAGGATTTGCAGGGCTGGTTATCCCACCGGAGCGCCTCGCGGTTTCTGGTAAGGATCAGGTTCTCAAGCTCCTTGGCGGTGAGATGCCTGTCCTCATCGGCCACACGCATATAGGCCCTGCCATAGGCAAAATAAGGGGCTTCGTTCCCCGTGAATGCGACCTTTACACAGGTTTTGCCTGTCAGGGTTTCCAAGGTGATGTGCGGGAATATTTTCGGTTCAATGTGCGCGGCGATGGCCTGGGAGATATCACGCAAAGTCTTTTCGGTGACATGCAGGCCGGCGATAACCCCGTCGCTTCTTACGCCGAACCACAACTCGCCGGCGCCATGTTTGTTGAGAATGGCGGCAATGGAGATCAGCCCGTCTTTGAGTTCAGCCAACCCCTTTTTCAGTTCAGTGGATTCACTTTCCTTCATGGCTGACCTTCTCTCTCCAGCCCTTCTCCCAGATATCCTAAGCCTTTCAAAAACTCGTCCAGGGTCTTGAGCGTTTCGGCCCGCTGCTCTTCCAGCGCGCGGCTGGAGACGGCGTATTTGTCCCAGAGGTTTTCCACCGAGGCGATGAGGCCGTGCTTTTCGGCGTTGAGGTAACGGTTCAGCTCGGCTGTGGCGAGGTCATAGAGCTTTTTCAGGATCAAGTCACGGGCCTCGTCCTCGGTGAGTTGACCGCCGATGGCGGCGAGAAGGGCATCGGTTTTGGCGAGGCGCGCCGTGAGGGCGGCAGTGTCCTTGTTCAGGGCGGCGATCTTCTTCTTGTCGTCTTTGTTAGCGGGATCAAGGTTGGTAAGTTGCGTGTCCACCTGACGGATCAGTTCCCTGCTTTCGGCCTTGAACTCGTCGCCGCCGAGACGCTTGAGTTGGAGTTTGAGTTCCAGTTCGTCGGTTTTGGCTTTCAGGGCCGCCCGGCTGTCTTTGATCCGTTTTTCGATGTCCGTGATGGCCTTTTCCTGCGCCCGAAGAGTGGCAAGCTCCTTGCGGGCGGAGGCTCCCGTGCTGCACTTGAGGTCGTCAATCAGGTCCTTGAGGGCCTTCTTGATGACGGTGGCGGTTACGTTTTCGCCCTCTTCCGGCTCATAGGCGGCCACCTCCTGCGCAGTTTCCAACGCTTCGGCCAGCTCTCCCTGGGCCTCGCTGATTCGGGACTCCAGCGTCTCGATCGCGTCGGCCTCGGCCCGGAAGAACTCGGCAATGAGGTAGCCGTCCGGGATCAGGCTGTGGTGCCAGCCGGTGGAGATGATGGTCTTCAGGTCATAGCGGAGCTGCACCAGCAGGCGCACCACTTCGGCGGGTGTGTAGAACTCGCCGCCTTTTTTGCCCGCGCTGTCAGCAAAGAACTTGATCAAGTATTCGTAAGCCGCACCCAATAAGTCGGGGAACTCAAAGTTGTCATTGACCAGGACGAACCGGGGCTGGTTAAAGTGGTCCAGGAGGTCCTTCCACTTCTGGTCGGGGATCTTGGTCTTGCCCTTGACGGCGTTGAAATCGATGTTGTTTTTGAGCACCCCGGCCAGGGCGTCGTTCTCCTCTTCAATGGCGGCGATGGCCTTGTTGAGCATGTTGCCGATGTCGTGTTTGAGGTCTTTCAGGGCCGGGACGAGCTCGCCGTTCGAGTCGATCCAGGATTCATGCCAGCGGGCGCGCACTGGCACGAAGAAGGTCTCGCCGTAGGAGGTCTTGTCCTCCAGCAGTTCTTTGACAAGCTCGGACTGATCCTTCAGATGGGCGAAATTTCTCTGGCGCAATTGCTCGCGCTTGCGGTCGAACTCGTCGGAGAGGCGCTTGAGGAAGAGCAGGCCGAAGATGAATTCCTTGAACTCCGAGGCGTCCATCTTGCCGCGAAGGATGTCGGCGGCTTTGAAAAGGAAGGATTCGAGTTGGGAGAGGGTGATTTTTTCGATGGGCAATACTCATTCCTCCTGGATCGGAAAACCGGGTAATACGCTGAGCTGTTTGATTTTACTCAATCAGGCACATTTATACTGATGCATCAGAATGGTGACTTTGTCCTCCTTTTGAAAGATGGGTTCCTTGTAAGAGTGCAAATTCTCAGTGTTATGGTTCGTGATATTGGATAGTTCTCGAATTCAGTCAATCAATGACTTCAGGATGTCAACTGTAATATACTTGGGTGGGGGCGTCGGGCTCTTCGGAGATACCTGCGGGGCTAAAGCAGGCACGGTCATTGCTGTCGGCGCGGTACATGGTCGTACCGCCCTGCCGAAGAGGGTAGGAAAGAGGTGGTGAAAAAGTCGGCTCATCAAATAAATCCGATGTTTTTCCCACGGAACACGGCGCTCGCCTTGCGGTTCAGGCCGGAGACGTTTGTGTCGGCAACCGTCAGGACCCCCTCGGTCGGCTTGTCGAGACAGCCGATCAGGTTGAGGAGCGTCGTCTTGCCGCTCCCGGAAGGCCCGACGAAGGAGACGAACGAGGCCGTTTCAATATCGAAACTGACATCATTCAGGGCGTGGACCGTCACCTCCCCCACCTGGTAATCCTTGCTGACATGATCCGCTGAGATCAACTTCATTTTTTTCTTCTCCTTTCAGGCCGTCCCCGCACCTTTTTACAGAGACCTTGCGACCCTCTTACGGCGCAACACCTGCCGGAGAGGGCATGGGTCCCCTCATCCCCCGGCCGTTTTCGTGGTTGCCCATCATGCCAGGGCGGCCTATCCGCGCCGGTCCACGAGCGGGACCGTGGGGTCTGACCTTTACTTGTTGCTCGGGCGTCAGAAGCTGCCACGCATCCAGACGGTAGGTCGTGAGCTTCTCCACCAACCGATTGCGAAGGGCTTGAACCTCTCTCTGGAGCATCAGGATACTCTCCCGATCCGGCGTCTTGGCCAGCCACAGGTCCTTCAATTCCCTGCTCTTAATAAAGAGCTGATCCTGAAGGGGTCTGAGGTCCTTCAAGTGCGCCTCGCGTAGGGTGTTGATCTTTTCCTTCTGCTCGGCCGTCAGGTCGAGGCCTCTCTCGGCAGCGATATCCTCGACGTTGCCGGGTCCGCTTCCGTATCCCGCCCTCATTTCTCGGTGGGCCATGCCGGGAACAGCGATGATGGCCGCCAGGAGACATATGACTGTGCTTATTCTCAGTTTTATCATCACCCTCTCATTTTCACATCAACAGTTGCGGTCCTATCAAGCAGGTGCTGTGCCAATGGAAAGTCATCGCACAATCAATGAGTATCATTAATGTTTTATAAGTTGGAGGCAAAACACCCCCGAAGGTGAATCGACATATGGATATATTGTATCCATCTAAGGACTCCACCGGTCTCCCAGACCGGATAATAAGTATCCGGCAATAACCAATCACTTGTTCAAAATGGTGATTGCTTTTTTATCGTTTGCCGTCTTGAGGATGATCGTCATTTTTCCCTTCACGGGGCTTCCGTAAATATAGTGGATATCGATTCCCGCATCTGAGATTTTCTTGGCGACTTTCTGCAATTCCCCAATTTTATTCGGCATCTCTACTGCAATGATATCATCCACACTAACCTCTGCTCCCATGTGAGATACAATTTTCTTCGTCTTTGCAGGATTGTCGGTCATCAGCATAAAAAACCCCTGCTCGTCCATTTCATAGGCGCAGATGGCCTCTATGTTGATTTTAGATATGTATTGTAACATACTTGGAGAAAGAGTTTCTCAGGTTTTATAGAAATGTTTACAATTCCCGTCAATTGCAGTGGCTGCAGTGTTCCATCTCCCCGGCTGAAAAGGGGAGGAGCTGGATCGTCGCATGGTTGATTCCATGGTTGTGAAGCAGCATCTCCTGGGCCGAACGGATAATCGCTTCGCTGGATTCCCCCTTGAAAAGCAGATGCGCGGTCAACAGCTTCTGATCGGCGCCGGTCTGCCAGATATGGAGATCGTTGACCTCCACGACGTCAGGGATTGCCAGGAGGTTGTTCCGGACCTGGGTGAAATCGATGCCAGGCGGAACGGCGTCGAGAAGCGAATTGACCGCCTGCCGGACAATCTTGGTGATTTCACGGGCGATGACGATGCAGATGACAAGCGAAATCAGGGGGTCCACGAAACGCCAGCCGAAGAAGGTAATCAGAAGGGCGCCGACGATCACCCCGAGGGAAAACAGGGCGTCCTGAAGCGAATGGAGCCAGGCGCTTCTCATGTTGAAGTTCCGGGTTGAGATTTTCTGCAGCAGCAGCGTGGCTGCCCCGTTTCCAACAAAAGCGATGATGGCGACCCAGAGCATCGCATTCCCCGGGATCTCCGGCGGCGACGCCAGTCGCTTGAGGGTTTCCCAGAAGACAAAGGCGATGATCACGGAAAGCCCGATGCTGTTGACAAACGCGGCGATAAATTCGATTTTACGGTAGCCGTAAGTTTTTGCCGCGTCCGCGGGGCGGCGTGCGACCTTCTCCGCCCAGTAGCTGAAGATCATGGCAGCGATATCGCTGAGGTTGTGGACGGCGTCCGAGATGAGCGCCATGCTCTGGATCAGCAGACCATACACCATCTCGAAGACCACGATCACGCCGTTGATCGCCATGGCGAAGATAAGGTTTTTCAACGACGCCGGCTGTTCATGATTGTGGTTGTGTTCCACAGAATTCAACCTCTCACCAAAAAGGGACGGCCGATGGATTAAATTCCCAGCAGGCCGATGATACCCCCTACGCTTTTTTCTGAACCTTGCCCAGGTACGTTTGACCTGGATGCAGCAGAGGATTTCATGAACTCCGGCAGTTTGTGCAGAAACCTGATCCGTCGGCCTCATCCTAAACTGAGATTTCCCTTGATTTTCTCCTCCAGTCCTCCCTTGAGGAGTCGACAAATGAATTCATCGATCCGAAGACAGTCCCACCAGCCTTCCATGTAAGATTCCCCAAGACCGAGACTTGCGTCTTTCAGAATGCGGGCGTAAAATCGCTCATCGTGCACCCGGATATCCCAAGGCTCGGGTCCGTTGATCCCAATACCGGTTTCAAGAAGCAATTGATCGATGATCTTTCTGTGCTTTCACATATTTTGCCTCCCGTTTTCCCATCAGAGGATCACTTCCATCCCGTCTTCTGCAACCTCCAATTCAACCTCTCCCAGGCGGTTCAGGATCTCTTCCCCCATATGGGTGATGATCAGCCGTTTGCACCCCAGTTCGGACCGGTGGGCCATCAATGTCCGATAATTGAGGTGGTTCTTCATCTGTTTTTCGAAGCCATAGCTTTCGCAGATGAAGAGGTCCGCGCCATCGGTCACTTCTTGAAGGGCGTCGGTCCATTCGGTGTCCCCGGAATAGGCGATGATCTTTCCGGCAGATTCTACCCGCAGCGCGTAGGAGGGAGCGCCGCTGCCGTGGATCACCCGGAGGGGAAGGACGGCGAGGTCTCCTGCTCGATTGTTTACACCTTCGATCATCTCTATATATTCGATTGCAAATTTTCGCTCGATCCCGGATGAACCGGGATAGAAGATCTCCATCGCCTCCCGGACACGCTGTGTCAAGCCGGGAGGGCCGGCGATGACGAGCGGGATTTCACGGCGGCTGATGAGCTGTGCGTCGAGGATGAAAAAGGGGATGCCGCCGAAATGGTCCCCGTGCAGATGGGAGATCAGGATGACATCAATCCTATCGGAGCCAATCCCCGCCCGCTTCATCGGGATCAATGAAGATGCCCCGCAGTCGATCAGGAAACGACTCTTGCCCGTATCCACATGGATGCAAGTCTGGAAACGTCCACCACTGCCGAAGTTGTCCCCGCTGCCGAGAAAACGGACGCGGATGTTTCCCTCGGCCGCAGGCAGTGGATCGTGATCAGCGACCACCCGTCCCGGGCGTTCCAGGTTTCCCGACCCGTTATACCTATGTTTCGGTAACCCGTCGCCTACAAGAAGGGTCGTGGGGTCAATTCCACTCGCGGCGTTCTTTTTCATTACCCGTTTCCTTCTTGTGATATTTGCGTAATTATTTATTATTTGCACAAGCATTTCAACTGTTTTTTTATAGTGCCGGAATTTTTTCTTGACACCCGGCAGGGTCTATGATCTCTGTCATCCACTTCTCTCTGGTTAAAATCATTTTCATTTTGGAGGTCGTTATGCCCGATGCGCAGAATCAGTTTCTAAAATTGGTCCGCCGATCCAAACTTTTTGTCCCGGTAAACAGGGATAACTTTGTGGCCAAGGCCTGGACCCGAGGGGCGGACTGTATCATCCTGGACCTCGAAGACGCTATTGCACCATCCGACAAAATCTCTGCCAGGAAGTTGGTGAAGGATATCATCCCTGTCGTCAATAAAGGCGGGGCGGATGTGCAGGTGCGCATCAACCGGGAATATGAAGAGGAGGACCTGGCGGCTATAGTGGTCCCCGGTCTGGATGGCGTGATGATTCCCAAACCCGAATCGGCGGAAGAAATTCAGCGCATCGACCGGCTCGTTACCGAGTTGGAAAAGGAAAGAGACTTCCCCGCCGGTAAGATTTATTTTGATATTATCGTCGAGACAGCCTTGGGGGTAGAGAACATCGAGAGCATCGCGAAGGCCAGCCCGCGCACTGCCCACATGAATATCGGTCAGGGAGACCTCTCCGTCAGCATGGGTTTTCCCCGGTTTATCGAGTTAAACTTTGAGCAGTACTTTTATGCCGAGAACAGACTTCTCTATGCGGCGCGTGCCGCCAAAGTGCAGGCCCACAGCCTTGGGGCGCAAAACGGCGTCGATTTTACCGATATATCGATGGGGGAGGAAGCCATGCTGAAGGCCTGCCGGCATGCCCAATGGATGGGTTTCATGGGGGCCAGCATCATCCATCCGGGTTGGGTCAATGCCGCCAATGAAGGGTTCAAGCCTCCGCAAAAAGATCTGGATATGGCCCGCAAAGTGAAGGCGGCCCTCGACGAGGCGTACGCCCGGGGAAAGGGTTCCGTGACCGTTGACGGGCGAATGTACGATGTGGCCAATATGAAACATGTCAACTATATTCTGGAACGCTCCGAAGCCATTGCCCGCCGGGAGGCGGAGAAGGCCGCGGCGCTAAACACAGTGAAAGGTCATTAAAGAAAGGTCATCCTATGGCCAAAGGATTAGAAGGGATCAAGGTCGTCGAAGTGGGGGGCGCCGCGGCCATGCCTTTGGCCGGAATGCTCATGGCCGGCTGGGGAGCCGAAGTCATCCATGTCGAGCCGCCCGACCGCGGAGACATGATGCGGACATTATTGAAGGAGGGCGCCGGGGGGTGGATGAAGCCCACTGAAGTCAACTATCTTTGGGAACATATGGACCGAAACAAAAGAGGGATTGCCCTCAATATCGGAACTCCCGCAGGACAATCCATTCTGCATAAACTCCTTGCCGGTGCGGACGTTTTTCTCAACAACCTCCGGCCCTACGAGCTGGAAAAATTCAATCTGACATACGAAGCCCTGGCCAGGGTGAACCCAAAACTCATCTTTGCCAACCTGACCGGGTACGGTCGCAAGGGGCCGGAGAAAAATGCCGGCGGTTACGACTCCGCAGCCTTCTGGGCGCGGAGCGGAGTGATGGATCTCCTCCACGATACCGACAGCGCCCCCAATATCTCCCGTCCCGGTTACGGAGACAGCATAAGCTCCCTCTGTCTGCTGGCCGGTATCATGGCGGCCCTTCTCATCCGGGAACGGACGGGGATCGGCCAGGAGGTGGATGTCTCCCTCTTCAACACGGCGACCTATGCGCTCGGCTTCGACATCAGTCACTGCCTGATCACCGGGGAAGACGCCTTTCGTCCCGGGCGAAAAACATTAGGAAACCCGATCCGAAACGTCTATCCCACGAAAGACAACCGATGGGTCATGCTGGGAATGACCAACGCCCAGCACTACTGGCCCTCCTTCTGCAGGGCCATCGAACGGGCCGATCTCGAGAATGACCCCCGGTTTGCGACGCTGAAAACCCGCGCCCGGAACTCCGCCGAGCTGGTGACGATCATCGAGGCGATCTTCCGGACGAAAACCTATGCGGAGTGGATCGATATCCTCTTGGCCAACAAGCTCGTCTGGTCGCCGGTGAAAACCCCCCTGGAGGTGAGCCGGGATGAACAGGCCGCGGCCAATGAATTTTTTATAGAATGGGACCACCCGAAATATGGCAGGATCAAGGTCATCAACAACCCGATCAAGTTATCCAAGACGCCCGCGGAGATCCGGATGAAAGCCCCCGATCTGGGCGAGCATACGGATCAAATCATGGAGGAGCTTGGTTACTCCGAAACGGAGATCGCAGCAATGAAGAAGGCTGGAACCATCGGGTAGAAAATCCCGGCCTGGATTCCAGGGAATCGGTGTTTGAGGTCAAAGAACTCCTCCTGAGCACCTGGGACGCCGTTTTGTGTCTCCTGATGCCGGTCGTTGTCCTGGGGACGATGATCCTCGGCATTGCCACGCCCACCGAGGCGGCAGGGATCGCCGTGGCCTACGCCCTGTTCCTGGGGGGGGCGATCTATCGGGAATTCACCTGGCCATCGCTGATGGAGGCTCTGAAAAACAGCGCGGTGACCACGGCATCGATCACCTTCACGATCGCCGGGGCCAGCGTGATCGGGTGGGTGGCAACCGCCGAGCAGATAGGACCGAAACTGGCCCAAACATTCTTGTCTATTACCGACAACCCCCTGCTGATCATGTTCGTGATCAACGCCTTGATCCTGATCCTGGGGTTCCCGCTGGAACCGCTTCCGATGATCATGATGCTGATCCCCATCCTCATGCCGGTGGTCAAGCAGCTGGGGATCGATCCGGTTCATTTTATCGTGGTCTTTACGGTCAACATCCAGCTGGCGCTGTTGACTCCACCGGTGGGAGCGAATCTGTTCGTCGTCACGGCCATTTCGAAATCGACCATCCTGGGCGTCTCACGGGCACTTATCCCCTTTCTAATAGCCCTGTTGGCTGCTCTCGTCATTCTGATTGTCTATCCGCCCCTCACCCTCTGGCTTCCCAAGGCGCTGATGGGATAATCCCCTTTTTCGAGGTAAGTCGCCGACGAAATCCTAAAAACGGGAGAAGTGGTCTTTGATCCGGGTCTTCAGGCCGTCAAGGAGGTCGTAGCGGGTCAGGTCGAAGCAGATGGGGGTGATCGTGATCATCCCCCGCTTGAGGGCACAGGCGTCCGTATCCTCATCCTCGCAGGCGGGCAACTCGGTCTCCCCGGCCAGCCAGTAGTAGATGTTCTCCCGCGGGTCGATCCGCCTGTCAAAGTTCTCCATCAGGCGTGCGCGCCCCTGCTTCACTACCGCGACACCCCGAATCTCCGTCTCTGGAATGGCCGGAATATTGACGTTGAGCGCCATGGGCGGCTGAGGGTGCTGGAGAACGAAGGCGGCTATCCGCCGGGCGAAGCGGGCGGCCGCCGTGAAGTCCGCTTCTCGATGGGTGTCGAGCGAGATGGCTATCGAAGGGACCCTCTGGATCGCCGCTTCCGTTGCCGCCGAGACGGTCCCTGAATAGAGGACGTTGATCCCCACATTGGCCCCTCGGTTGATGCCGGAGACAACCAGATCGACCGGCCCGCCGGCCAACTCGCAGATCCCGATCTTGACGCAGTCCGCAGGCGTCCCCGCGACAGCATAGCCGAGAAAGCTGCCGTTTTTTCTGGCCTTCCGGACCATCAGCGGCCGGGAGATCGTAATCGCATGGCCCACGGCGCTCTGTTCGATCTCGGGCGCCACGACGATGCACTCCGCATCCTTTACGAGCTCCTGGTAGAGCGCGGCGAGTCCCCGCGCGTAGATCCCGTCGTCATTTGTCAGAAGAAAGCGCATGTTCATTCCTATTTCACCTGGATGATCCGACCGTCCTTGACCGTCAGGATGAAAAGACCCTTTTCCGCATCCCGCGATACCGGGAAAGAGGTCTTTCCCGACACGCCCGGATACCCTTCTATTTGCGTGAGACCCCTTCGGAAGGCATCCCTGGTTCCGCTGCGGTTTTCGAAAAGCAGCTTTACCGCGATGTCCGCGGCGTCATAAACGAGGGCCTCCATTGTACCCGGCTCGCGCCCGTAAGCCGTATAGAAAGCCTCGATGAAATCGTTCACTTCGGGTCGGAAGCTCCCTGCAAAGAAACCGTCCACAAAAACGGCCCCCTGCAAATGCCCGGGATCGGCTTTGAGGAGCTCCGGGGAATTCCAACCGCTCGTCCCGAGGAGCCGGATACAGGTGATATCGTAATAGGCCAGTTGCGGAACAATCATCGCAACCCGGTATGAGAAATCGGGAATGTATAGCGCCTCGAAACCGGGATCGGTTTTCGTCGCGACCCCAGCTGCGACTTCCATGCCCGGGCTTACCGGCGCAACGCCGACGAGGGAAAGTATCTCCTCTCCGAAATCGGTCTGGTCGGCCTTATATGACTTCTCTTTCCTGATCTCACCGCCCTTTCTTCGCACCTCCTCCCGGAACAGCCTTGACATCTCCTGGCCATAAGGGTCATCCGGGTAGAGGATGGCAAACCGGCGAAGCCCTAACTCCGCCTGGGCATATTGAACCACCGTCCGGACCTGCATCGCTGCGGTAAGAAAATTCCGGAAGACGTGATCCCCAACCCCTGTGATCCCCTCCCGCTGCGTCAGGGTCAAAATGGGGATCTTCAGGCGCTGAGCCTCCTTCGCCGCCTCCAATGCTTCCTGGCTTCCCAGCGGCCCGAGTATGCAGGTCACCCCGGCACGGGCCAGCTTTTCCACCGCCGCCCCGGCGACGGCTGCTTCGCTCTGCGAATCCTCGATAAGAACGCGGATCGGGGTCTCTTTGGCTGCGTTGAACACTCCGGCTGCAAGGAGGACGGCATCGAGCGCTCGATGGCCATAGGCGGCATTGCGTCCAGACAGGGGAAGAATACAGCCGACGGCGTGGGGATCGACAGCCGGCATATTTTCGGCAGCGGATACGGGGCGCACCGGCGCAATTGACAGACAAAGAATCAGGATGAGAGCCGCGCTGCAACACCGCCCGAATGTCGCTGTAAAACCCCGCTTGCACATGATCACACCTCATTTTTTGACGGCTTCGTAAAAAGTCCGGATTCAGCGGCAGAGGGATTTCATGTACCGAAGGGCTTCCTCGGCCAGCGGAGGCGACTCGATTCGGATGGAAACCTCGTGGTTGTACTTCAGGGCCGACTGTGTCAGGTTGTGGCTTCCAATGAAGAGAGTCCGCCGGTCGATAACAATCATCTTGGTATGCATCGTCCGCTCCGGCGCGTCCATGCACACCCTGATCCCCGCGGCTCTCAGCTTCCTTGCGGTATCGGCGTTGACCTCGCTGACATTTTCTTTTTCCTTCCCACGCTCGATAACCGCATCCACTCTGACTCCGCGCCGGACCGCCTCCCGGAGGCGCGCCAGGATCCTGTCGGGTCGGTTATCCCTGAACCCGTTCGTCTTGAAGAAAAACACAGTCAGCGCAATCTCCTGCCGGGCCTGGTCGATCTCTTCAAGGAGCGCCGGGAAATAATCCTGGTCCTTCAGCAGCCTGGCGCCGCAGCTCTCCGATCCGGCAGGGGTGGGAACCTTTGTTTCCGGTTCCGCAAACGCAAGGGCATGCATAAAGAGGTACAGAAGCACCGCCAACGGCGCCATCCGCCGGATCGTCCTGTTCACCCGCTCTGCCATGTAATCACACTCTCCCGCTTCTTTATAACAAAACGCTCCCGCCGTCGATAAAAAAAGCCCGGGGTTCCGCAGAAGGGACCCCGGGCGGTTTTGCTTCACGTATCTTCCAAGTAACTTCAAAAAGTTGCTCAAGGATAAAGCGCCCCAGCGGCGTGAGTCGCTATTTCTTTACATCTTCGAAATCGGCGTCGACCACATCGTCGTCCTTCTTGCCGCCGCCGGTCTGCTGATCCGCCCCCGCTCCGGGCTGAGGACCGCTTCCTGCTCCCGGTTGCTGCGCTGCGGTCTTGGCGTACATCGCCTCGGCAAGCTTGTGCGAGGCATTGGTGAGCTCTTCCTGCGCCGCCTTGATCGCAGCCAGATCGTCTCCTTCGATCGTCTTTCTCACCTTGGCGATGCCTTCCTCGATCCGCGTCTTTTCGGCAGCGTCGATCTTGTCGCCGAACTCCTTGATGTTCTTCTCCACACTGTAAGCCAGCGAGTCAGCCTGATTCCTTGCTTCGATGAGTTCCTTCTTCTTCTTGTCCTCATCGGCATGGGCGTCGGCCTCTCTGACGAGCTTCTTGATCTCTTCCTCGGAGAGTCCGCTGGAGGCTGTGATCTTGATGCTCTGCTCCTTGCCGGTCCCCAGGTCTTTCGCAGAAACATGAACGATGCCATTGGCATCGATATCGAATCCGACCTCAATCTGGGGCATGCCCCTGGGCGCGGCGGGAATCCCGACCAGTTCGAAACGGCCGAGCGTGCGGTTGTCTCCCGCCATGGAACGTTCTCCCTGGAGAACATGGATGCTTACCGCCGGCTGGTTGTCCGCCGCCGTAGAGAAGATCTGGCTCTTCTTGGTCGGGATCGTCGTGTTCTTCTCGATCAGCCTTGTCATGACGCCGCCCAGGGTCTCGATGCCGAGGGAGAGGGGCGTCACGTCCAGAAGCAGGACGTCTTTCACGTCGCCGGTCAGAACGCCGCCCTGAATCGCCGCGCCGATGGCGACGACTTCATCAGGATTCACCCCTTTGTGGGGTTCCCTGCCGAAGAATTCCTTCACCTTCTGCTGGACCCGCGGCATCCGCGTCATCCCACCGACGAGAATCACCTCATCGATTTCGCTGGTATTGAGCTTGGCGTCCTGGAGAGCCGTCTTGCACGGCGCCATCATCTTTTCGATCAGGTCCTCGACAAGGGCTTCGAGTTTCGCCCGGGTAAGCTTGATATTCATGTGCTTGGGGCCCGAGGCGTCGGCTGTGATGAAGGGGAGATTGACATCCGTCTCCATCGCACTGGAGAGTTCCATCTTCGCCTTCTCCGCCGCTTCCTTGATCCGCTGCAGGGCCATCTTGTCCTTACGGATGTCGATCCCCTGGTCTTTCTTGAATTCATTGGCCAGGTAGTCGATCAACCGCTGGTCGAAATCCTCACCGCCCAGATGCGTATCGCCGTTGGTGGATTTGACTTCAAAAACCCCGTCGCCCAGTTCGAGGATCGAGATATCGAATGTCCCGCCGCCGAGATCGAATACGGCGATCTTCTCATCCTTCTTCTTGTCCAGGCCGTAGGCCAGGGCCGCCGCTGTCGGTTCGTTGATGATCCGAAGGACGTTGAGTCCCGCGATCTTTCCGGCGTCCTTGGTCGCCTGCCGCTGTGAGTCGTTGAAATAGGCCGGCACCGTGATGACCGCATCGGTGATCTTCTCACCGAGGTAATCGTCGGCCGTCTGCTTCATCTTCGTCAGGATCATCGAAGATATCTCCGCCGGGCTGTAGTTCCGCCCGCGGATCGTCACCTGGGCGTCGCCGTTGCCTGCTTCGGTGATCTTGAACGGGCTGATGGTCCGGTCGTACTGCACCTCTTTCGTATTATATTTTCTCCCGATGAGCCGCTTGATTGCATAGACGGTATTCTCCGAGTTGGTCACGGCCTGCCGTTTGGCCACCTGACCCACCAGCCGCTCCCCGTTTTCCGCAAATGCGACCATCGAGGGTGTTGTCCGATTCCCCTCCTGGTTCGCGATCACGACGGGATCTCCGCCTTCCATCACCGCAACACACGAGTTGGTTGTTCCCAAATCTATCCCGATAATCTTTCCCATTGTTCCATCCTCCTTAATTATTCTCTCCGTATTCCATAGCCTCGCGGCAATCCTGTCGATCCTCATGCGACTTCCGGCAGACGGACACTTTTGCCGGCCGAAGCAGCCTGCCGTTCAATAGATAGCCCTTCTCGAACTCGCCGACCACCTTGCTCTCCCCGTGCTCTTTACTCTCCACCTGCAGCATCGCCTCATGAACGTGGGGATCGAAATCCTTACCCACCGCCTCGATCTGCTCCACACCGTGTTTCTGCAGACAGACCAAGAGTTGATCCTGAAGCATCTTCAACCCTTTTTTGAAGGCGTCGAAGTCATCGGAGTTACAGGCATGATCCATGGCCCGGTCAATGTTGTCCATCAGCGGCAGGATGTCTCGAAGCAAATTCTCATTTCCGAATCTGACCGCGTCGGCCTTCTCCCGGACGGCCCGTTTCTTGTAATTCTCGAGTTCGGCTGCGACACGCATATATTTATCGTAATTCTCGGCGGCCGTCTTCTCCGCTTCCTGAAGTTTGCACATCAGTTCTTCTTCGCTTGACTGCTTTCCGAGCGCTGTATCTTCCCCTGCCGCCGCTCTCTTCTCCGGCGTCGGTTCCGCTGTTATCGTCCTGCCCGGAAGGTCTTTTCTTGCTTCTGCAGTGTCGATTTTCATCTTTTTTGCCATGCTTCTCTTACCTTATTTGCTATTCGGTCTCTGAAAGAGTTTGAAATCCACCATCTCGCAGATCACATGCCCCACTGTGATATGCACTTCCTGAATGCGCGGGGTGCTGGTAGAGGAGACGTTCAGGGCGTGATCCGCGATTCTGGCCACGTCGCCGCCGTCCCGACCGGTCAGGCCGACCGTCACCATGCCGATCTTCCTCGCCGTTTCCAGTGCCTTAACCACGTTCGCGGAAGTCCCGCTGGTGCTCATCCCCCAGGCGATGTCTCCTTTTTGACCGATCGCCCGGATCTGCTTGCTGAAGATATCCACAAAATCATAGTCATTGGCTATGCTGGTGATCACCGACGTATCGGTCGTCAGCGCAATGGCCGGAAGGGGTGGTCGCTCGATCACGAAACGATTGACAAATTCCGCCGCCAGGTGCTGGGCGTCCGCCGCCGAACCGCCGTTTCCAAAGAAGAGGATCTTGTTTCCTTCCTTGAGAGCTCCCGTCACCGCCTCGATAACCGCCGCAATCCGCGTCAGGTTCTCGTTGACAAAATTTTCTTTGGTCTGGTTCGACTCTCTAAATATTTTGATGATGTAATCTTCCATCTTTACCTTCCCTGTCACGCTTTTTACGAAATCCTTAAATCGCGCATAATATATGAATCATCCCGGACCCTGTCAAGGGAGCCAGACCGATTTAAAAATTCTTAAAGGAAATACCCTTCATTGCGGTTCCGGTCGCCGAGTTCGGCGCGTTTCCCGCGATTCCAGCCCGATACCCTGCTCATATACCGGGTGATCCGGGCCAACCCGTCTACCTCCGCGGACCCGCAATGAGGACATGTTTGCATCAGTCCCCTGGAGGTGGCTCCGCAGCGGCCGCAGGAGGTAAATTCAGGAGAAAAAACGATCTGGTTGCTCCTTGTCTCTCCAAATGCCCGGATGATAAAGCCGGCAAGGGCTGCCGCCGTCGGCTCAGCGGCGCCAAGCTCCACGTGGGTCACAGCTCCCGAGCGGAAGAGGGGGTGGAAGAGTCCCTCCATCCTCACCCGGGTCAGCGGGTCGACCGGCGCCGCCGGATGGAGGTGTGTCGAGTTGGTATAGTAGATCTCCCCTTTGGCCAGATCACCCCGGACGTACCGGCCTGACTGCGGAGAGAAATGCTTCAGGTCGAGGCGGGCGAAACGGTAGGAAGTCGTCTCCGCGGGCGTCTGTTCGAGTACAAAACACATGCCATGGATCTTGCAGAGTTTATCGGCCTCATCCCGCATGTGCCCGATCAGATCCAAACCCCAGGCCAGGGCCTCATCCGACTCGTGCAACTGGCGGCCTTTGCGGATCTGGACGAGTTCGTTGAGGCCTGTCATGCCGATGAGATAGCGGGCATCGGCCATCCTGAAAGAGGGGACGCCGTCGGCCTGCATGGCAAGCATGGCCAGCGGACCGGCATCTCCGAGGGCAAGGAGGCTTTCGATAAATTCACGCTTCTGGACATGGGCCTTCACCGCAAGCGCTATCACCTCATCCAGAAGGGAAAAGAGATTGCGGCCATCAGCCCCTGCACGGTAACCGAGGCGGGGAAGGTTCAAGGTGACGTTCTGGATCGACGCATCACGAAGCCTCCAAAGATCCGCCGGGACTTCCGCCCGATCCTTCCCGCTGAAGTGATTCCCCCTGCCCGCAGGGCGGCGCTTCTCGGTAAGGGAGAGATCTGAGGAACCATCATCCTCCCGATCGAGAGCGAAACAGAGATTCCCTTTCGCTGAGGCGACACCGCAGAGTTCCTCCAAAAATGCTTCATGGCCGGGGGTCCTGAAGAACTCATCGGTGATATGGACGATCGTCCGGGGAAAAACGAACGGCTTTCCGGCGGCGTCCCCCTCACGATACACATTCATCAGCGCCCGGGCAAAGCGTTGCGATTCCTCTCTGTATTCCCCGCAGGTCCGACCGGTGGGCTTTCCGCCGGGACCGACGGCGGGCAGGTCGGCGAGAAAGCGGGGGACTTCCCAGTAGAGATGGATGTCGGTGAACATCGCCTGCCCCCCCGGGGCGGAGGTGAGCTGGGAAAATTCATAGACGAGCATCTGGGCGAACTGCTCGATCTCCTTCCCCTCCATCCCCGTCAGATAGGGGGCGAAAGCGAGGTTGACCGTATCCCAGCCGATCACCCCGGCGAAGTGGCCCTGGAGGGAGGCTCCGAAGCGGACCATATGGGCAAGGAGGACCTCCGCATGCCGCGCCGGTCCTGCGACTGTAATGGAATGGGGCAGTTTAAGGCCGAAACGTTTCAGGTATTCGAGCGACTGGCAGGAGCTGTAGGGCCGGTCGATGTACCCCAGGCCGTGCAGATGGAGATCCCCGGATATATGGGCGTCGCTGACCTCCCGCGAGAAGACGTCATGGAGGGCGTATTCCCGCTTGATCCCCTCGACAAGCGCCAGGCTTGTCCCTTCGGGGACGTGTGGGACGTTGGCGTTTTCCTTGTTCTGATGGAAAATGAGTCGACGGACGTCGTAAAGGGGAAAGCCGAGGCGGGCATGGAGCCGTCTTTCTTTTTCCAGTCCCCGTTCGATCAGCTTGGCATCGACCAGTTCCCTGATCAGCGCCGTCGTGAGCAGGCCGATCCCCGAAGCGACGATCTGCTTCTCCACCTCCCGGCTGATCGCCTCGGCGGTTGCCTCGTCGATTCCGGTCTCGCGGATCAGCGCCTCGACTATGCGCCGACGGTTCCACCGGGCGACCTCCTCGCCCGAGGTCCGGACAAACAACGTGAGATCGGTGGTTTCCGGATCGGTGATCGTCATCAGATATTCGTTTTCGAGGCCCCTTCCACGGTGTCCAGGGTCCGCTCGGCCGCATGGGCAAGAAGGTCGTCGTGGTAGTGATCCAGGGAAAAGACCCGAAAATGGACGATACGGGCCGGAATGAAGCGGTAGATGTCCTGGAGGGGTTCGGGGGAGGTGATCCCTGTCGCGGGGTTGAAGATGTTGACCCGTTTTTCGGTATCCGCCATCGGGTTCAAGGGCCTCGGGTCCTGGGTCGCCAGATCGACGCGGATCGGTTTCTTCCTCAGGGAAAGGGGAAGGTGCGACCGGATCTGTTCTTCATAATCCGCAGCACGGGAGAAACGGGTTCCCTTCTGGAGCTGGTCGATGGAGATCTCCGCCGAAAACGACATCTTCCATTTGACCTCCCGGCGGTGGAGCTTTTCCCATTCCTTTCCGAGCTTTTTCTTCTGGGGATCGATGCTGTCCGGCCACCGACGAACCTCGGAGAAGAGATGCCACTCGTCGCAGTTCAGATACGCCTCCGGGGTCTCGGCTGGATTCACAGGCAGGATCAGCCCCATCGTATCCCGAAAGATCTCCTGGAGGTGGAGGTCGAGCGCCCGTGTCGTCCTGTGGAAATAGACGTTCGCATAGAGATTCAATCTGGCATTCAGGAAACGGCTGAGGGCCGAGATGCCGGCCTGGTGAAGCGCGAGCCCGGCTTTCGTGTAAAAGGTGTAGAATCGCAACCGCGCGATGTCGACAATGTCGAGCGAAAAACCGGTCATGAAGGCGTCGCGCTGGACGTAGTCGAGATTGTCCACGGTATAGGTGCCGGAGAAGAGCTGCCTAAGCAGCTGGAGCCACCGGGGCATCGCTGCGCCGCTGCCATCCGGCATCTTGATCAGAAATGCCACCGCTGCCGGGTCGAGCGTCTCGCCCACGGCGAAGGGTCCCGAAGGACTCCTCCGGATCCGGGAGATGATCCGCCCCAGTTTACGGAGAATAATCAGACTCCCCATGTCTTCATGCGTAAGGCCATACCGGTCCAGAAAATGGTCGTCGAAGAAGTGGCCGTAGGGACCGTGTCCCACATCATGAAGGAGTCCCGCCACACGGAGCAGCTCTTCGACATAATTCCGGGAGGGAACATCAGGGCAGACCTCCTTCAAAGAAGCGTAGAGGTGGCATCCGAACTCGCCGGCGATATGCATCGTCCCCAGCGAGTGCTGAAAGCGCGTGTGTTCGGCCGCCGGATAGACCCAGCGGGCGCTCTGAAGCTGATATATCCGACGGAGGCGCTGGAGCCAGGGAGAATCGATGAGGTCCTTTTCCGTCTTCTCGCCTGTCCCCGACCCGCCGGCCTCGGGGATGGTGAAGCAGGCGTACCGGTAGATCGGATCGGCGATCAGCGCCATCCCCTGATAGGCGGTTGCATATGCGTTCGGGTTTTTCATGGATAAACCTTTACAACAGTCTCATCCAAATAGCAACCAACATCACTTTATCGTGGAATACCGGGATACTCTGCGATAGTATCCTATGTCAAGACTGACCTATAATGAAGGAGGCAACAATGAAGCCCACTATGCGTTGCGTTATCGGACTTGCGGCGATCATGACCCTGTGCTTTGTCGGTACGGGGCTTGCGGCGGACAAAACCCTGACCATCTCCTCCGGCCCCATGGGGGGTGACTGGTACTCCCTGGGCGGAGCCCTGGGCGAAATGGCCAAGGAGGTGATGCCGGGCGCGGTGGTAACCGTCACCACCGGCGGCGCGGTGGAGAACCTGCCCAAGATCAACGGCGGCCATGCCGACGCCTGGATCGGGCCCATGGTATCGGGCATCGTTGAGCTGACCGCCACGGTGAAGATGAAGATGCTGCCCATCGCCCCTTCGGCACTGGACAGGCTGCGGGACGAGGACCACTACATCAAGACCAGCCTCCCCAAGGACAAGTACTACTTCGTGAAGTCCACCGGCGCGGGACTGATCGTCGGCGTAGTGACGCTGACAGGAATCGGGTTGAACATCTCCTCGCTGGTCATCTCCGCCTGGTGCCGTTTCAATAAAAGCTCCCGTGCTTCAGCGCTATCATGAACAAGGAGAAGAATTATGACAAAGCTCATCTATCCCCAAGGCTCCTGGGTGGCCATCGTCACCCCGTTTGACGCAAACCTGGAAATGGATCTGGGCGTCATGCGCGACCTGGTGGATTTCCATGCCGCCAACAACACCAGCACCCTGCTGATCATGGGCTCCACCGGGGAACCCACCATGCTGACCATTGAGGAGCGCAAGCGGATCATCCGGGAAATGGCCGCCTACTGCAAAGGTAAAATCCACGCCTTCTTCGGGGTGACCCTGGGGTCCACAGCCATGACCATCGATCTGGCCCGCTACGCCCAGGACCAGGACGCCGACGGCATCGTGATCCTCGTCCCGCCTTACCTCGCCCCGCCTCAGGATGCGGTGTTCACCTACCTCAAGGAGGTGTGTTTGGCGGTGGATATCTCCGTGGGTCTGTACAACAACCCGGCCCGGGTCATCGCAAACGTGGATCCGGCGACGATTGTCCGCCTGTTCCACGAGGTGCCCAACCTGGTGGCCGACAAGGAAGCGATGCCCCGCGTGCGGCAACGAATTCGAACTGTTCCTGTGGCCCAGCGAAGCCCTCAGAGGCGCCCCATGCCCGGCCTGCGGGAAACAAACCGTGGGGCACGCCACCGACAGCCCGGTGGTGTCAACGGGTCCTGCCTGCGACCTGTCCATGAAAACCTGACTCAAGACGTGAGCCGCCTGGAGGGCGGATGGGCGAAATGGATCGGATCAGGAATCGGCGTAGCACAGCTTTAGTGCAATCGTCTGACATAAAACAACAATATCTTCCGTAGGCAGATAGTCGTTGATCCCGCGGTCCAAAAGGACGCTGCCTTCGGCGGGGAATTCGTCATCGTTTTGCCATAGCACCCAGGTCACGGCCACCCTCGGGAACGCCTGAACAGTCACGGCGGCATCGCCCATTTGCGCCTTCACGCCGCCGATCTTTGCCGTCGCAGCCGCAAGTGTCGCGGGCGAATCGCCAAACTTTTTCAGCAGCAGCTTGACCGTTCGTTTGTAAAATGTGGAATGGTATAAAAGCCCGTCGGGGAGCTCCTTGAAAGCTATCCACTCTCCTCTGGGCGGGGCGCCGCTGGCGGTCACCAGATAATGGAGGATGAGCAGTCTTTCGGCGATCGGGACGGGCGCCTTGTCCGGATGAAGGGTGACTTGACCCAAAAGCCGGTCGACCTCGTACTCCCTGTTGAGGAAACGCAGCAGGACGACGTCCGGACCGACCTGGACGGCGCCGCTCTTCAGAGCGACATCCGCCAGATCGGCCTGTCTGAGTTTTTCCAAGGCAAGACCGTGCGATACGGCATAGGCCTGCTCATAGCCGCCGGGAGAGGGCAGCGGCGGAAGCCCGTTATTCATTTTTTCACTCGTTTGTTGTGCGAACCCTCACCGCCGGCGCGTTAGCAAAGTCATTGGTTTAGACGGCCTCGTAAAAAGCTCCGCAGGCAAGGCGCGCGAACCCTGAGGAGTGAGGCGTACACAGACGTACGCCGCAAGGACGAAGGGTGAAGCGCAACGCGGCATCCGGGCTTTTTACGAGGTCGTCAGAATTCGAGCCAGGAATCGGAGTATAGTATCTTCCCCATCAGGACCTTGGTCGTTTTTATATAATTGACCTGCTCCTGGGTCAGTGTACCCGGGTCGATATCCTCGCCATCCATCGTACGGAAAACCAACTCCCTGAGATCGGGCCTGCTCCCGGTTGCAAAAGCCTTCAGCTCTTCGTCGAAAGCGTCAACGATGGCGCCGACCATGCCGTAGCGTTCAAGCATCATCATGTAGGTCTGATTGAGAATCGGCCTCAGATGATCCGGAGCGCCGTTGGAGACATTGGAAAGACCGCATGTTGACTTCAGCCCCGGAGCCATCTCCTGGAAGTCCTGAAACATCATCATGAACTCAACGCAGCTCGGGACCTGCACCTGGCTCTGCGGACTGGTGACCGGCGTGACGATGGGATCAATCCAGACGTCCTCGTTCGGAATGCCGAACTCCGTAGCCTTCTGCATCAACTCGGCGGCCAGGACGCCCCTTTCGCTTGCATCCCTGGGTAGACCGGCGGGTCCCCAGAGCAGGGCGACCAGACCCGCGTTGTATTTCTGGGCAAGAGGGAATTTCGATTCCATGCTTTCGGGCCTGGCCATGATGGAATTGATGACTGCCTTGCCTTTCTTGTTTTGATACACCTTGAGACCCGCCTCGATGGCCTCGATATTGATCGTATCGAGGTAAAGGGGTGTATCGACCACTTCCTGGACCGTTTGCACGACCCAGGTCATCAATGCGCCCCCCTCCTTGCGCGCCGGCCCCAGATTGATATCGATATAATCCACCCCGGCTTTCGCTTCCGCCATTGCCATATCCTGGATCGGCTTGGGGTTTCTTTCCATCATGGCTGCGCCTATCTTCTTGACCATCACGTTGAGGTTTTCACCAATGCGAATCATTCATCACACCTCCTGTTCTATAGTTGAAGAGCCTGAAATCCGATCCCGGTTTTCTCAAAGGCCCTGTTTCAAGAAGGGCGTCAGGTGGGCGGCTTCTCTGGGTCCGATCCTGACTTCCCATTCGGGCCCAAGCTCCTCTTCAAGATCTCCGCTGACGGCGGCCACAAAACCCGGGATGACGATCTTGCGGTGCTTGACCTTTTCCGTAATCCCGCTTTTCTTGATGTACTGACCGATGGCATCTCCGACGAATTTGCCCGCCGCCCAGGCCGTGAGAACCGAAAGTCCTTCCGTATCCATCACCAAGAGCCAGCTGGGAACACGACTGCCCTCAATCTCGCCGGAAACGATGAAGTAGGTCAGGGCGAAATTGGTGGTGATAAGGACCGGTGAATCCTCGGTCGGATTGCCGATGGGGTAGATCCCCTGCTTCATCATCATGGGCCGCTGCGGATCCGTGTAGATATTGAGTCGCGAAACCAGCAGCGGGAAGAGGCTTTCACCCTGGAAATCGGAAAGGACGATGATCCCGGCATACTTGGCGATAAACGTGGCGGCGATCAGCGCCTCCTTCATGGGATCTTTCGTCATTTCGCAGGGGAAGGCGATCGTTGGAAAACCGAGGGAACGATTCTTCTGGATCAGGGCGGCCCGCCGGATGAACACCTGATTCTCAAAGGCGCGGCGAACCGTCCGGGCGCCGCTGTCCAGAACGATATCTTTTACCCCGGCGGCGCTGATCTTGTCGCACAGGACGGTCAGATCATCCATGTTGTCGGCCCTGGCGGCGAGGGGACATTTATACTCCAAAGCGAGCGCAGCCATCGCGTCGCAGTTGGTCCCGGTTGCCGCATAGATGAGCGGGAGCCGCCCGGACGATGCCTTCAGTGCGGCGGTCATCGCATCCGCGGAGTCGCTCATCAGGATGAGCGCGGCATCGGTGCCCTCCACAACCTTTTTCACCAAGGTTTCATACTTGCCTACGTCGCCGGATTCATTTTTCACGGCGATCATTTCCGGGCGCAGGATAAGTCCGATCCATTCGTACCGGAGCTCCTTGAAACGCTTGATCCGTCCGTTCACCTCGTCGTCCGTCATGACATCGCTGATCATCGCGGCAATACCGGGCTTGTTGACGAAGGTCTTTTCATGGCGAAACAGAACGGTCTCGCCGCCGATCTTCACCTGATTGTCGCCGGTATTGATGATGATGGGCCGTATCGGCGGGGCCGACGCCTCGGAAAGCATGGCCTTCGATTCTTCCGATATGTACGGGCAAGAAGCCAGTTCGGCTTTTCCCGCCGCCAGATTCATGGCAAAGGCCAAGCAGGTGGGAACGCCGCATTCTCCGCAGTTGGTTTTCGGCAATAATTTGAAGATCTGTATTCCGGTCAGAGCCATCGTTTATCTCCTTTCACAAAGCGAATGTTAACAGGGCAAAGAGTAAAGAACTCCGTGCCTTCCCCTTATCAGAGGATGGAATCCATGGAAAGAGCGGGGTGATTCTTTTCCGTAAGGAAGGGCAGAATCTCGTCTTCCGTCATACCGATGGTTTCGTCGGCGATCATATCGATGAAGTTCGGTATGCCGATCTCTTCACCCCTCTTCAGCAGGCGCTCCCTGCACTCATCCTTCAGGATCTTGGGCATCCAGACCAGGCGTTTGAGACCGCCGTCGCCCGCGACCCACTTCCTCTGCGTGATATTGTACTTGCTGTGCCCCAGGAACCCCGGCGTCACGGCGCCGCCTCCCGCCGAACCGGCCAGCGTCGTAAACTTCATCCCGCAGGGCGTCATCCCCGTGTAATCCCGTCCCACAGTCATGATGCCGTTGCACATGGGAAGGACCGCGGCGATGCATTCGCAGCAGCCGCAGGTGGTCATGGGATCCACCATGATGCTGTAAAGGCTGACCTTGTCGATTTTCTGACGGGAGGCGTTCAAGACGAAATCATTGATTCCCGTCCATTGTCCGAGTTTCGGATCGGTAATATCGCCCTTGGCAATGGGCTGGTTGGGGCCTGTGGGATTGATCTCGTTGGATGCCTTGCAGTCCATCCAGTTGTAGGCGCCGCAAAGGCCCGTTCTTTCAGGGCTGACCACGCAAACGTGATTGGGCGCAAAGGACTGGCAAAGCGTGCAGGAATAGAAGGTATCCGTCGTCTCGTCGGTCATGCCCTCGATCCTGGCATCCCGCTTGGCGTAAACTGCCCGGGCCTTAGTCAGAATCTGGTTCACCTTTGCCTTTTCCGTATAGATCTTTACCTGCACCTTGTCGAAGATGGCGCCGAAATCCTGGTGGAACTTGGCGTGCAGGATTTTGCCAATATCGGCCAGGCGCAAACCTTTATCCACCGCAGCCTTGCTTATCCTCACCCAGGCAATGTCCCGCTGGCCGATGTGCATCAGCCCCTGTGCATAGTTGATAAGATGGTGGATCTGACGTTCCAGGATGGGCTCGAAATCCTCCTGCATCTTCCGGCCCGCCACCTCAGCCACAATCGCCATGGGAAGCTGGGCCGGCGGGGTGAGTTGATCCAGATCGGGACCGATAATCTCTACCTTGCCGTCTTCGACTTCGTTGATGTTCTTGGTGGTAACCCACTCAACGGCCAGGGTCCGACCACCGCCAGACTCCAGATAGATATCCTCGCCGCGGACCCGTTCACCCTCAAAGGCCGGTCCATAGGCGACCGGCACCGGGACATCCGCCATCGTCACCTTCAGGCCCCTTACCTCAACGGACCGCTGGACCATCTGGTCGTGTGGGACATTGGCCACCACATGCTCATAGGTGCACACGCCCGTGGGCAGGATTTCCGGAATATCCGTATCGGCGATGGTGGGGAAACCCCAGTTCACACAGCCCGCCGCGTTGGCTGCCCACTCGGCGCCTACATCGCCCAGGGCGTTGACAAAGGCAAATATCCGGTCCTTATTGTAGAGAAGCATCCTCTTGGCGTCACCTGGCTGCACCCCGCCAAAGGCCATGGCGGCCCGGTTTGCAAAACCCAGGGCGAAAACGGCGGCGGAAATATCCGGTCCGAAGGGGACCAGACGTGTATTCCAGCCGATCTGCACCCCTGCTTCGAGAAGCTGCTCCGAGAAGGTGGTGCCGTTCTGGTTGCCTGCCATGAATACATAGAGGTTCTTTTTCTGATATTCCTCGGCAATCTTCTTTGCCGTCTCGGGATCAGGGGCCGCGCCCACAATGGCGGCAAAGCCCGGGGCGGAGCCATCCACAAATTCAATCCCTCTCTTCCGGAAGATCACATCCTCGGCAGCGCCCAGCCATATCTTGCCGGAGGCCTCGTCGATCTCCTCGCTCGTGAGGTAAAAACCGGGATCCTCGATATAGCGAATGGCCTCCACGATCTCCTCTGCCAGGATGGCCGCCATGCCGGCATCCAGCAAGGGGCCCAGGTAGGGCAGGTGATACACATTCTTTATATGGGACGGGAGCAGACCCCGGCAGATTTCCATAGGTTTCTTGGCATCGGCCAGGGTCTTGACCGGGATGCCCAGAATCGAATAGATAATGGGCAGGTAATAGGCGGTATTGGGAAATTCCAGTTTCTGTTCAGGTCCGTATTTGTCCAGGGTCTTCTTCAATTTACCCTCGGCCTTGGAAACGATATTATATGCGCCCTGAATGGCAGCAAAGGCAACTAATTTGGACATGCAGCATCCTCCCTTCTTGTTTAAGTTATGGCTTATGGTTTAGGACTTAAGGCTTAAGGGATTGAGACATCTCGCCCTTCCACCATAAGCCCTGCGTCTCATTTACCCTACGGCCAGCTTCTGCCGGTCCGCCATGTCCATCAGGACCCGTTCGCGGGCCTTGTCTATACCGAGGGCCTTGCGTTTCATATCGATGTGGGCCAGCATCCGGCGGGCCATTTCGTAGGGATCTTCCACCACGTCCCATTTACCGCCCACCACCTTCTCCAGGCCATTGAAGAGGTAATCTTTAAATACAGGCGCCCCATCCAGGGGCAAACCGGCGCCGAAGATGACATAGACGCCGGAACCGACAAAATAATGTCCGATGGCTACCGCCTTCTCGCTCATCCATTCGGGGGCGCATCCCGCCAAAGGCAGATCGCTGGGATCATTGCCCAGGCCACCCGCCGCTACGACCGCAGCCGCCGCCGTCAGCATCCGGCTGTTATCCACGCAGGACCCCATATGCAGGATCGGGGGAATGCCCACGGTCTCGCAGACCTCCGCCAGACCGGGACCACAATAGACCTTCGCCGCCTCGGGCGTCAACAGCCCCGCCTTGCCGAAGGCCATGGCGGCGCAGCCGGTGGTGAGGATGATCACGTCATTTTTCAGCAGTTCCTTGGCGAGGATCAGGTGGGCATTGTCATGCATGCTCCTGGCATTGTTGCAACCCACGATGGCGCCGATCCCCCGGATCCGGCCGTTGATGATGTTATCATTCAGAGGCACGTAGGAACCACGGAAGGTTCCGCCCAGGTTATACTCAATGGCCTCGTAGCTGAAGCCCACGACCATCTTCTCCTTCTCCCGGGGGATCATCCCTTCCCCCTTACGATTGGGGAAGTTATCAATCGCGATCCGCAGGATCTTTTTGGCATCGGCCAGGGCGTTATGTTCGTCAAACTCCACATGGACCGTTTCGCCGGAGGCGATTTTGCAGCGGCTATTGGTGGTGATAAGCTTCGTATGGTAGCAGGCGCAGACATTGGCCAGGCTCTCCATGATGCACTGCACGTCCACCGTCATCGCATCCACCACGCCGGTGACGATAGCCAGCTCCTGCTGCAGGTAGTTCCCCGCGATGGGCAGGCCGTGGCGCACCAGGATCTCATTGGCCGTACAGCACATGCCGGCCAGGACAATCCCCTTGGCCCCTTTGCTCCGCGCATATTCGAGGATCTCCGGTTCCCTTGAGGCCACCACGATCATCTCCGCCAGCAGCGCCTCGTGACCGTGGACGATAATATTGACATGGTCCTCCTTCAGGACGCCGAGGTTAATCTCGCCGTGGATCGGATAGGGGGTGCCGAACAAGACATCTTGCAAATCCGTGGCGATCATGGAACCGGCCCAACCGTCCGCCAGGGCGGCCCGGAAACACTGCATCGTCAGGTTCTCATAATCCTGATCCACGCCCATGTGGGTCCGATGCATGATCTCCACGATCTCCCGGTCGATCCCCCGGGGAACAATATTCAGCTTCTTCCAAAGGTCGTACCGCGCCTTCGGGGCGCGTTTGGCATAATAGATCTCGCCATGCTGCTTTCCCCATTCACCCAGGGCCTTTTCCCCGACCTCCACGGCGATCTCGTATTTATCCCGCGGCGTTTCCACACCATCGACCGTGACGTTGATCGCTACGCCGAAATGAGGGGCAATGGCCCGCAGTTTTTTCACATCCACGATGTCATAATCCTTGGATTCACGTCGGGCGGCAGAGAGGAACACCTCCGCCACGCAGCGACCGTGATCCGAATGTGAAGCCGATCCCGCGGCCACCATCCGGGAGAAATTCCTGGCCGCGATCGTTTCCGGCGTGGCGCCGCAAAGCCCCTGACGGGCATCCTTCCCCTCCAGATCTTTCTTGGTCAGGGGCAGGCGGCAGGGTCCCTGGGCGCAGAGTTTGCAGCAGGTGCCCTGGATGCCGATATTGCAGGGTTTCATGTTTTCTGCACGATCAAATATGGTCGCCACCCCTTCGGCCTGAGCTTTGTAGAGCATCTTGATGGTCGCATTATCCACCGACTTTTCTTCCGGTTTAATCTGTTTCTTTTCCTTCTCCATGAGCTTTATCTTGTCTTTTATCTCGTCCGACATTCATGCTCCTCCTTTGTTTCCCGGCCTTGAGCCGAAAAAGGTTCTTTACGCAGTAAAATCACTAATCATCTCTCGCACCAGCCGTGCAGCTTCGGGGTGTCTCATCACAAGCACATCCGCCCCGGCCAGGAGAAGCAAGGTTGCAGTCATGCCCTCCATGATAATCCCCCGTCGGGCAGCGTCCCCGAGGAGGGGGGCGTCTTCTGTTTTGGCCTTGGCCTCTTTGGTCTTCCAGACCTCCTTCGCCAGGTTGCAGATAATGGGAAACTGGAGACGCTCATCCTGCTGGGTGAGGGCCGCCATGCGGTCGCGCTCCATGACCGAGTAGGTATATTCGATTCCATAGCCGAGTCCGCCCGTGGTCGGATCGACGACGATCTGTCCGTCCGGCACCCCGAGGTTGCCCAGAAGGATGTTGAGCTGTTTGGCAAGATTGATATCGATCGGGCTGTTGGCAGCCACGGTATGTTTGTAGGCAATGGCGCCGGCGCCGATCTGCTTGTAATTTTCCACCACAACAGGTCCGATGACGAGATTCCTTCCATCGCACGCCTCAGCGACTTTGCGGAGCAGGTCGGCGTCTTTTCCCGGGTTCCCGCTTCCATAAACGATAACGGGGACATCTACGGCAGCGGAGACTTTTTTCGCCGTTTCCGTCGCCTCCTCGCTCGATCTGTTGAGGCCGTTGGGGTCGGTGCTGACGAGCTGGAGGGCGATCATGTCGGCCCCGAAGACGTCGACGGCCTTTTTTGCCCAGGCCACGGGATCGGAGACGACATCTTTATAGGGTTCCAATGCGGCATCCGCCCAGTCATCCGGCGGCGTGTCGTAAACCTCGACGGCAATGCGAGGGGGTTGGGGCATCTCCCCCTCAAAGAGATGAAAGGGGTAGGAAGCCTCGCCTCCTACCGTCAGGGCCTTTGGCCCTTTGCCCAATACGATTTCCCTGATCTTTCCCGTATAGGTCGTTTTCGGGACTGTAAATGCCATTGGTCTTTTCCTCCTTCCTCTAAGGTATTGAAACTATTTATAATGAAGCCAATCTTCAAAACTCCGCTCTTATGGAATATATTGATCAAAAATACGCCATGCCGCCTGTACCGAGGGCGCCGAACGCGGAAGCCCAAAAGTGGGCATCCCGCTGCGGTCATAGCGACTAAGCTCCTCACAGGCCGGTATCACCCCGGCCAGATCGAGATGGCGCATCCGGATTTCCTCCGATATCTCTTCCTCCACGGGACCGGTAATGCGGTTCAACACCAGGACTTCCTTGATGATGTTTGATTTGAGCTCCTTTATGAGGTCGCGGATCCGCCCCGCCGTGATGATGCTGCGGCGACTGGGGTCGGACAGGATAAAAAGCAGGTCCACATCCTGCGTCGTCAGACGGCTAAAATGCTCCATTCCCGCTTCGTTGTCAATGACAATATAAGGATAGTTCCCCGTGAGAAGATCGATATACTTCCTGGCGAGGGTGTTGGCCGCACAATAGCAGCCGGCGCCCTCCGGGCGCCCCATAGCCAGCAGATCAAACCCTTTCGCCTCGGTCAGGGCCTCCTGAACCTTATATTCAAACCACACATCCTTGGTCATGCCCGCGGGAACTTCTTCCTTCATCGCTTCCCGCATCTCGCCGATGGTCGTTTTAACATCGATGCCCAACACTTCGTTGAGATTCGCGTTGGCATCGGCATCGACAGCCAGGACGGGACCTTTGCCTTTTTCAAGCAGGTAACGGATGATCATCCCTGCAAACGTTGTCTTTCCTGTGCCGCCTTTTCCCGAAACGGCGATGGTGAAGCTCATCTGCTTAAGCCGCCCTCCTTTTCAGCCACAAGCGCTCCTGCACCCTGGGAAACGCCCCCGTATCCGTATGGGGCAGGAACATGGCGGCCATGAACTCGTTCATGAAACCGGCATGGTTGCTCAGTTCGAGATTGGTCATCATCAGGGAGATGCGCTCCGCCTCTTTAAGAAGGGCCTGGGAGAAGGAAAGCAATCTTGCCCCTAAAAGGGATCCGTTTCCGACGAACATGAACTTGCCGATCTCAAGGTCGGGCAGCAGACCGATGAAGATCGCCTTTTCCAGATCGAGATGACGGCCGAAACCGCCGGCGATGATCACCTGCTCCAGCTCGCGGAAACCCAAACCGACGCTGTCGAGAAGCACTTTGCAGCCGGCATAGATGGAGCCCTTGGTGCGGATCAGGTTGCCGATGTCGATTTCCGTCAGGGCGATATCGTCGTTGATCTGTGTTTCTTCTTTGCGGGCAAGGACGTATTCGTAGCCGTCCGGCCCCTTCCTCACCCGATCGGTGACGATATCCAGGCGGAACTTGCCGTTCTGATCGATGATCCCCGCCTCCATAAGTTCCGCCACAGCGTCGATCAGGCCTGAACCGCAGATGCCGATGGGCTTTACCCTCCCTATGGTCAGGATCATGGGCTCGTAGGTGTGGGGATTGATGCTGACTTCCTCTATGGCGCCCCGCGTCGCCCGCATCCCGAACTTGATCCCCGCCCCTTCAAAGGCCGGTCCGGCGGAACAGGAAACGCTGGCAAGCCAGTCTTTATTCCCCAGGACGATCTCGCCGTTGGTGCCGATGTCCATGTAGAGGGTCAGGGTCTCGCGCTGGAAGATACCCGATCCCAAAACCCCCGCCACAATGTCGCCTCCCACGTAACTGGCCACCATGGGGAAGGTGTACACATGCACATGCTCGCCGATATGCAACCCCAGATGTACAGCCCGCACGGGGGGGATGAAATGGGCGGTGGGGACGTAGGGCGCCTCGCGGATATACTTCGGATCGATACCCAAAAACAATTGCGTCATGGTGGTATTCCCTGCCACGACCATGTGGGAGATCAGGGAACGGTCGATGCCGCTCATTCTCAGCAGTTCGTCGATGATGCCGTTGATCGTGCCGACGACCGTCTCCTGCATTTTTTTCAGGCCCCCGGGCTTCTGAGCATACACGATGCGCGTGATGACGTCTTCCCCGAAACTGATCTGGGCATTGTAATCGGATGCTTCCGCAAGGGCAAAAAGCTTCGCCCCGTCGCAGAGGCCGTCGGGACAGGCGACCACCTTGCACTCGTTGAGATTGAGCAACTGACCAAAAACGGTGGTGGTGCCGATATCGATGACGATGGAGTAGTTTTGCTGTCGGTTGTCCCCCGCTTCCACATTGATCAGCTTGTAGCCTTTCCTTGTGAGAACGAGGGTTACGGTCACTTTCCAAGCCGCCTCCCTGAGGATGCGGCTTAATTTCCTGATGACCCTGAAGTCGGCGGATATCCCATTTAAGCCGTGCCGGTGGTTTATGGCATTGATCAAACGGGTCAGATCGCTGACGTTGTCTTCAAGGGTAGGCGGGTCAAGCTCGATATATCTTTTGAAAACGGTGGGATCCACATCCCATCCCTGAACAAGCTGGTAGAGGTCTTTAGGGGAGAGAAGGTAAGAGCCCTGTTCCCTGTCGCCTTTGAGGTCAAGCGCCGATTTATCCACCTGAGATTCAAGGGGAATTTCTACACTTAGGTCGCCCCTGATCGAAGTCAGGCAGGCCAGACGAGATCCTTCCTCATACTCCGCGGGTGTAAGTCTGTCGTGCATTGGAGAATCGGCGGCGCCGCCTGTGATCCTGATCTTGCACTTTCCGCAGGTTCCGCTGCCGCCGCAGGAAGCGTTGATGTGTATCCCCGCTTCCATCGCCGCCTGGAGGAGATTTTCCCCCGCATCGACATAGACGCTCCTCCCGCTCGGATGAAATGTGACCTTAAACGTATCCATTCAATTACGCACGAAATATGGATTTTATCTATGGCTCCCGTGGAGCAATCAGTTTCATGTAAATGGCGTCAACCGACGACTTGATCGCCTGGCTCTGAATAATCGGAAGACCCCGCATCTGGGCATCGACCAGACCTGTATCGTAGGGGATGACGCCGAGCAGTTCCAGGTCCTTTGTTCCCTTGCTGATATACGCTTCTTCGTCGGCGTTGCGTATCTTGTTACCGACAATCGACAGCTCTTTGACGCCGATGTCGTTAGCCAATTTCTTCACACGGTGAGCCGTTTCCAGGCTGGCCTGCCCCGGTTCCACAACGATAATGAGCCGGTCTACCGCTTTTGCCGTGCCCCGGCTCAGGTGTTCAATGCCGGCGGCCATGTCCAGGATGACCATTTCATCCCGCCGCAGGAGCAGATGAGACATCAGCGCGCCTAAGAGGACATTTTCCGGGCAATAACAGCCGCTGCCGCCTCTTTTGACCTCGCCCATCACCATTAAGCGGATGCCGTTGTGCTTGATCGAGTACTCGTCGGGCAGATCGTCCACTCTGGGGTTAAGTTTGAAAAACGCGCCGCCGGCCGATGGCGTCGCCCCGGTTCGCTCCTGGATGAGCTCCTTCAGGTGGGAAATCGGAACAATTTTATTGGCATCCGGAAAACCGAGGGAGGCGCCGAGGTTCGCATCGGGGTCGGCATCGATGGCTATGACATCATAACCGTCACGCGCGAAAGCCTGCGCCAGAAAGGCGCTCAAAAGCGTCTTTCCGACACCGCCTTTACCGCTGACCGCTATCTTCTTCACCCTCAATCGTCTCCCCCTCCATGGTTTCTCAACTGCTGCGCTTGTAGCTGGCTTATAGCTATAATACCGGGTGCTGTCAACCTCTTTGTACAAAAAAATGAATCAAGGGTTTTCTTTTTCTGAAAATCAAATATAATGCGGTCCGCAACCAATCCCTTCACTAAAGGAGCACACTATGGAAAGCAGAATCGCCAAGGCCATCGAAACGAAATACCCCCCCATCGCCGTCGCTTGGGCCGATGAAAAACCGGAAGGAGCCATGCAGTTCCAGGAGGGGAGATGGGGCTGCATCATGTGGCTTGCCGCCTCCGCCGCCAAGGGTCGTCCGGCGGTTTGCGACGCGGCGACGTTCGGCTGTGTCGGCGGCGGGGTCGGGATGGGTTTCGGGGATCGGTATAAAAGTTTCCCCGGCAGCGAGGAGGGGTTCTGCCACTTTCTCTCCTCCGGCATCGAGGGGTGGGCGGAAGGTCCCGCCATAGCAGAGCAGATCAAACCTTTCCTCCAGCGAGAAACATACGACAACTTCATCCATGGGGAACGGTACATCAAGACACCCGAACTGGTGAAACGGTTCATCGCGTGCCTCCCTATCATGCAGATCCCGAAGCGCTACGTCGTCTTCCGGCCGCTGGCCGATGTGAAGGCCGGAGACGAACCGCCTCAGTCCGTGGTCTTCTTCGCCGATCCGGACGAGCTCTCCGCCCTGGTGGTTCTGGCCAACTATGGACGGGGGGACAACGAAAACGTCACAATCCCCTTTGCCGCCGGTTGCCAGACGATCGGCATCTACCCCTACCGAGAGGCGAACGCTGAACGGCCGCGGGCAGTCGTAGGGCTGACCGACCTCTCCGCCCGTGTATATATCCGGAAACAGCTCGGAGACAACCTCCTTAGTTTCGCCATGCCTTTCGGCCTGTTCACGGAGATGGAGGCGAATGTGGAAGGATCGTTTCTCCAACGCCGTACCTGGCAGGAACTGCTCGCAGCAAAAAGATCCGCAGAGCGCTCCCCAGCCGCCGAAAGATGAGGAGGAAAGCCAAAGAGGATTTTTTAGTTCATTCGTCAAATACTTTATCTCTTTGCGTTCCATGGTGATTTTGGGAACGCCCGAAGAATCGCTCAGCCACGAAGTGATGCTTTGATGCATGGGAACGGCCCTCGACTGTTGGACGAGCATATGTGCCCTGAGTTCTGTGAAGCTCACACCCGCAAATTTCACATCTCTCGGTAATCTTCATTTCTCACCGACGAATAAGAATATTTGCGACGCAGGACCGAAATTAAACTCTGCTTTTACCACCCCTCCCTTAGCGCTTCCAATTGGCTGGGCGAATCCAGGACCCGGCTGCACGACTCCCAACCCACACTTTCGATGCGGTCATAGCGCATTTCGAAGGGGTGGCGCTTCGGGACGGCGTCGATGACCCGCTTGGCCTCCTCGTCGTCCTTCAGGGCGGCGGCGACCCAGACGTCTTCCAGGGTATCTGGTATCTGTCCAAACATATTTCGAATGTTCACCATTCGCTCCGACAGGAGCTGATGGACGCGGTCTTCCACGGAATCCCTGTAGCGCATGTTGTAGATCAGCACCTCCGGCCGCAACTGGCCGATCCGCTGGATCCTTCCTTTGCGCTGTTCTAGCCGCGAAGGATTCCAGGGAAGGTCGAGATTGATGAGAGATCCCAGGCGTTGTAGGTTGAGCCCTTCCGAGGCGGCGTCCGTTCCGATGACCAGGCGCAATTCCCCGGTCGTAATTTTTTTTTGACGTCATCCCGGTTCGTGCGGTGGAATTCGCCTTTTTCGATGATCCCCGATTTCGTTGTACTGGCATACCCAGGACGCCGTCTTGCCCCTCGTTCAGGGCGTTCAGGAGATCCCACGCCTCGATCGGATCGAGCTGCACCGGCGTCGCCGTGGCCAAAAGCAGGCTCCGGGCTCTTGGGGGCGATATCCATCAAAAAGCGCAGCAGATTGTTGGGCTCGGCCTTCTCTCCCCGGTGCGCGGGGCCGAGATTGGATCGCCTGGCCCGGTGCGCCTCGTCGAGGATCACGCATTCGTAGTCGAGGTCCTTGATCAGATCGACGGTTTCCGATCCCCGGATGATCAGCCCCGTGGACATGATGCCGATCCGGCGGGGGCATTTTCTCATTCCCTGGGGGCCGAATTCGGGATAGGCCACCCCTTGCTCGTCGATCCACTGCCGGCCGTTCCACCGCGCCGAGGGCATCTCCAGGAGGTTCCAGAGCTCGTCCTGCCACTGAGTCATCAACGGCTTGGGGACGAGGATTAGGATAGGCTTGTCGCCATAGAGGGCCATCAGCTTGGCGGTGAGGGCCAGTTGGAGGGTCTTCCCCAGCCCCACCTGGTCGGCCAGGAGATACCGGGCGCCGCCGTTCTTATGGGCGTCGAAGGCCAGTTTGATGAAGGATTTCTGGTGCGCCCAGAGGCCGTTTTCCCGGCGGTAGATGGGCAGCTCCACGATCGGCTCGGCAGGGTTGGCCTCATCCTTCTTCCAGGCGTCGATATCGGGGACGACGACCTGGTGGATCAGCCGGGCCACGTCCTGCACGACCGCCTCCGCCAGGTCCACCGCCTGGGGAGAAGACCACAGGGCGTCGAATTCCTCCTGCACCCAGCGGACGCTCTCCTCGCTCTCGTCCAACCAGACCAGTTCATAGTTGCTGACCCAGGCCGTCCGGGACTCGCTGGCGCTGCCGATAAAGCAGACCCGCGATCCGTCCGTCCGGGTGATCACGCCGGCCTTGCCGTGGATCAGGCCGAAGGCCTCGTCGGGGAGGATCTTCACCTTGAGAAGGCCGCTCTCGAGAAAATCGTAGAGACGCTGGAGCCTGGCCTTCATGGGTGCGCCGATCTCGGCGGGGAGCGAGGCGCACCATTCGCGGTGCATCCCCCACTTGGCTGCCCGGGCAGTCTGAACATCCAAAGGATTGAGGCAGGAGTTGCAGACCACCCGAACGCTGGTCTCGCCGCCCTCCGGCGTCATCCGTTCCAGGGCCTCGCCCGCCACCTCCGGCAGGGAGGAGCTGAAGAACCCGGCGATCCGGTCGTACCGGCGGGCGCCCTGCAACCGGGTGGCCAGGAAATCCTTCAAGGGACTGCGGCGTGAGGAATAACGATAGATCATAGGGTAATGTGCCGCTTCGGGCTGACTTTTCGCGGCTCCTTTTTCTCAATATTACACGGCGGTAGCCAGGGGAATATTCTCAAGAGTGACATCGGGCAAGCGGCCTTGCCCCAAAACCTCCGTGGCGTCGAGTATTTCGATTCCTACAAGCTTTTCATCCGGCCCGATGTTCAGTGCAATCTCCTCATTCAGTCTCACGATGCGGCATTCATGTTTGCCTTCAATCAGCCTGATGTAAAGGGCATCGATTTCCGGATCATAACTGATTTTCATCGTCTTCTCCTTTCAAGAGAAAAAACTGTGCAGTTATGCCCGGAAAGGAAGTACACGTGCTCGGGAACGATACGGATCAATTGTTATAAGGGCGCCCTGTTGCAGTTCTTTTTCGAAACGAGCGATGGCATTCAAGACCAGATCACCAATAGCTTCCGGTACAACATTTTGCGTGCGTATTTGAATCACACTGGGGCCAGTCCCGCGGGTGGCGGCAAGCAGGGCTCCGAAGTCAAGATCATGTGTAAAAACGGTGTAGCCGTGCTCCCGTGCATAGGCCATAATGACGCTGTCTTTGGCGGTACATTCACCGACATCTGACCAGTGAACACATTCAAATCCATGATCTGATAAGAATTGCACCCACCGGGGCGGCAGATTCATATCGAGAAGAAACTTCATCTGTTCACCATGGAAATCTCTTTTTCTTCTGCTCGCCACGCAGCATAGGAAAGGGCTTCCATTACATCTTCATGTTCCAGGTATGGGTATTCCGCAAGGACATCTTCAACAGTTTTACCGGTGGCAATGAGGCCGACGATGGTGCCTACGGTGACCCGCATGCCTCTGATGCAGGGCTTCCCCCCCATAACATCGGGGGCGATAGTTATTCTTGTCAATGGTTCCATAGTGCCCTCCATATTACATCTTTAGTTGATCTGAACTGACCTACTTGCGGATTACATTAGCACTTTTTTCAGGAAAGGTCTATGTTTCCTGTGCGACAGTCTGAACGTCCAAAGGATTGAGGCAGGAGTTTTTGACCATCCGAACGCAGGTCTCGCCGCCTTCCGACGTCATCCGCTCCAGGGCCTCGCCCGCCACCTCCAGCAGGGAAGAGCTGAAAAACCCGGCAATCCGGTCGCACCGGCGGGTGCTCTGAAACTAGGCTGCCAGGAAATCTTTCAGCGGATTGCGGTGTGAAGAGCCCCCGAACCGTCTAACAGCGACTCCAGATTGTCGAGCAGGCCGACAGTTCGAGTTCCCAGCAAATCATACGGGATGACCTCCATCCTGTGCAAACTTAAGTTCAGCTGTCGAAGGACCTCTCTGGAAGTTTCCGTTAGAGATGTGCTGCACCCAAGCACGATGAGGATTCTCGGCTGCCGCGTATCCACCAAGCCATATTGGTCGTGAAGCTCCCTAGTCAGGTCCAACAGCGCTCAATAGTGGTGGGCCTGAGCGATCGCTTTGGCAAGTGCAGGACTGAGCGAGTAAGAACTGGCTGAGGGCGGTCTATTTGCGTCGCCACCCCTGCGCTCAACGATGATGGGTTCCTGCGGCCCCTTGAGTTCAACGACGTCGAAAAACCCATCAAACCGTTCGAGGACGAAATCAAGTTCTCCGCGCGGGATTTCGACTCGAGAACGAGCACTGACGTAAGGAAGGCCGACAATCCAAGGATGGATCTCCAGAAAGCCTTGCACGTCGGTCTCGGTTGCCCCCGGAGACGCAATGAGCTCTTGGTATGCGACCATCTGTCTAAGTATGTCAGTGATCCGCTCCGGCAATCTGCCTGCCAGCACATTCGCTGCGGCCGCCCGCCCTGACTCCGAAAGAGTGATTTGTTCCAGCAGTCCTCGAAGTTGCGAGCCATCACCCACCCTTTCGAGGTAGTGAGCGAACTCTTCGAACACCGCGGCGTCTTCCACCGTCAGACCCCTGAGTGCATCCGCCGCATTCGTCGAGACGGGTCCACCCTCCGAGTCGACAAGATCACGCAGGGTCTCGATGCGGTCAGGTGATTTCGAGAGCCAGCCAGCGAGAGCCTCCGCTGTAAGGTGCTCATCCAAGAAACCCTCAAACTCTGCTGCCGAGAAGATTACGTCGGCCAGGGATGGTAACTGGGTCAGCGGCGTTCCCGAAAGCCGCGCATCTTACGTGGACGCGGCATCTGCGCCCGCGTTTCTGAGGTAGTCCCGAATCGGCACAATGACGATGTACCTGTCCTCCGTCTCCTGGATGCACGGAAGCACGTCGCTGCGTTCGGTGAGAAGAAGGGCGGGAGTCTTGCTGTCAGGACAGTCTCGCACGACGAGTTGAGCCAGCGACTGGCCGCGGGGAAAGACCGCGCGGTCATGCCTGAACATGGTTCGCCAGTCGAAGTCGCAGTAGACATCGAGACCAGCCAGTCGGTCGCCCGCTCCACGCCGATGCGCGAGAGGCCTGTCCCACTCTATTGGCATTCTGCATCCCTCCCCCGAGGACCGAGTGGCCTTCCGCGCGACGCAGTCGCGCGGAAGGCCCAGTGTGTCCCTTGTTTCACACCGCGCCCGCACGGTGGGAAACGTAGCGGTCAACGCTGTTGTTCGGTTTTGTTATCCGTCACCATATTTTCTGCCTAATTCCGTTGATCTCGTCGTTCGTTACTCCGTCCTCCAACAGTTCCTTGGCATGCCTCTCCAGTTTGTCAAGTATCTGCTTTGAATCCATCCCCTGTTTGTCAAACACGATCAGTTGACCGCCTTCATCGCACACCGTCACCCATTTCCCTTCCGTTAGGAGGGCATCTAACGAGTCCGCGTATCCGCTGGCACTCAGACGACCAACATTGGGATAGGCTGCCAAATCACTGATTTTATCAATATTCATTCGAGTGTTGCCCGCGTTTCAGACGTGAGTTCGGTGCAAAGCGCCGCACCCAGCGGCGGTAGTTCTGTCCCTTTATTTGATCGCCGCCTTACATTCCTTGAGGAGGCGCTCCGCTTCCCCCTCCCCGAATTGATCAACCATCTGCTTCCAAATGGGAGAGTTCCGGATCCTCTTCTGGAACTCTTCGGTCATTTGCTCCGCCGCGCCGGGCGGTGGCTCTCCGGGCACGAGGAAAGAGGTGGGGATGCCGTCCGCATCTTCCCAAAACGGACCAGGCAAAGCATCCTGCTTCTCGCGCCTGTCGCGTTTGGCTCTGGATTTCTTTCCCACAATTCTCCTCTTTCCGACAGCCTTGGGGTTCGGCGAGCTTGCGAGCCGTAACCTCGGAGGCTTGGTTCGGCATCAGTAGTTTGTGTGCCAAACTCCGTAGTCATCCAGCAGGGTGTACGCTTCGCTTTCCTCGTCCTCACAGCAAAGCCATGACAATCCAATGTGAAAGACTCGCCCGTCGGATACTCGTTTCACCTTAGCCAAAACATCTTCATGTTCATCCGGAGGTTCAAGGGCTTGAAGCTCAAAGGTGTCTGTGTGGGAGGGATTCGTCTTTTTCAGTTTTTCGTACTCCCTCTTGTCCCAACCGCCAAACACATATGGCTCCTCCCACGGAAAATCCTCCGTTCCAGTGACGATGATCGGCAGTGAAAGACGCTTCAGCAAATACGCTCGATAGCGCTCGGCGTTGCGCATTGTTCGTGCGTTATCGTTGCCGAGAATGGCATGAATCCGTTTTTCGTCCGCGTCCATTTCTCCTCCTGCCGCCAGCGATCACGGGCGATGCGTTTTGCCCCGCTCGGTGCGACGATTGCTTCGGCTTCCGTCGTTCTGTTGCGTCTCTGCCAGCTTCTGTTTCACGGCGGCGTAGTGCGCCTTGAATCTCGCGATCCACTTGTCGTCCAGCAATGCCTTGAAAAACGCGAGCATCCCTTGCGGCGAGACCCCGTCAGGACTGCCGATGTCGATCGACGCCCCGTCTATTTCCGGATCAATGTCACAATCCTTCGGGCATCCCATCCATTTCTGGTAGAAGTTGCGCGACTCCCACCCGAAGTTGATGGTCGAAACCAGCACGTCGTTGTGATAGACTTGTATCATGGTCTTGCGGCAATCGCATGACGGATCAATGCAATACATGTCGATGAAACGGTAGTCGCCATCAGGTAGTTGCTTGCTATCTGCGAGCCTGACGGTACGTACCTGATGTGCCGCGCCGATGATTTCTCCCGCCGGTGCATATTCCATGTTTGGTTCCTATTCCTCTGTAAAGTAGTCCGTGTCGATCTTCTTCATGTCGTAGGTCGCAATCGTGGACACGCCCACGTTGTGGTCGATCATGAGTTGAGAAAGGATTTCCCCGTCGATCAGCACGATCTACGTGTCAATCCTCGACACGTAGTCTTGGGCATCGGCGGAAAAATCAGCCGTCGTGATGAAAAGGCCTTTCCTGGCGCGTTGCTCTGTCAGCGCGCCCACGAACTTCTGGATTTCCGGCCGTCCCACTGTGTTTTCCCATCGCTTGGCCTGGATGTATATGGCATCGAGTCCCAGCTTGTCTTCCTTGATCATGCCGTCAATGCCACCGTCCCCGCTCTTTCCGATGGCTTTTCCGGCGTCCTGCCGACTGCCGCCGTATCCCATCTTTGAGGTAATTTAGAATCCCCCAGCCGATTGGCGGATTTGGGAGCGAGAAACGGGACAGAGTTAAGGGTATCCTGGGCGTCCGTCGATGCTGTTCCATCGATCTGCTGGGCCAGGGCGCTTCCGCCTTCCACGGCGATGTCGCGGGCAACGGCCACCTCCAGTCCGGCGTTGATCTGCCGGATCTCGCCGAGCATGGAGGCGTCCTGAAGATCGAATTCGTGGGGGCCGATCAAGCCGTGTTTCGCCGCCGCACCCGAACTCCACAGATGGGAGACGATGAGCCGCATGATCCGGATCAGGGCGCGGGTCTGCTGAAAGTCGCGATTCTCCTTAAAACGGGCGTAAAGATCGCGGATCGCCGGGTGGAAAGGGTAGGCGTTCCGGATATCCGTCTTGAGCTGGTCGGGGGAGACCTCCGAAAGGCCCATCTTCTTGGCGTTGTCCACGGCGACACCGTAGGCACCGGCCACTTCCTCAATGTCAGCGATGGGGGGCGTCTTTTCGAAGATCCGGGTCCGCAGGATGTGATAAATCTCGTTGGTATTGATTTTCACCGGATCGATCCGGATGACGTTTCGGTTCACCTCCTGCTCCAGATCGTTCAGGGACTGCAAGGCCTGGGTAATGGATGCGCTCCCACCGGCGTAGGCGGTGCCGCTGAGATCGGTGATGACCACGCAGGCCCGGGGGAGTTTGTTGCCGTTGACGGCCACGAGCAGATTGGCCAGGGCGATTTCCGTCAAGCGGTCCAGGTACGTGTCGCCCACGGCCACCGCCCGGGCGGCTTCGAAATAGGGAGGCAATTCATCGAGGAGAATGAGCACCGGTTCCCCCCGGAGGAGTTCCACCCACTTGCTGGGATCGGGCGGTTTCAGGGGGCTGTAGAATTCGTTGAAGACGGCTTTCCGGTTGAGCTGCTCGGCGATCTCTCCCCAGATCCCGAAGGGCGTGCTGGTCTTCCGGCCGCTGAAGGCGACGACCGTCACCGCGCCCAGATCGCCCGGCTTGAAGAAATCGGCCATGACCTGCTTGCGGTATTTCGGGTATTTTGCCAGGAGCCCCAGGGTGATGAGAGTGTGCGTCTTCCCGCCGCCCATGGACTGACTGAGCAGAAACGTGCCGGAGGCGCTGGTGGTTTTGCCTTCCAGCCGGTTGAACGCTTCCGTCAGGAGGATGCGCATGCCTTCGGTGACATAGTTCTCGGACAGAAACTCATCGGGGTGAATCGTGGGTAGGTCATCGAGGTTGTAAACCGTGTCCAGGCGGGCCTTGTCGAAAACCGATTCCCTGGGCTGGCACAGATCAGCGAGTGTCTTCATGAATGGTCTCCCGTTGCGTGAGTGGGTCCTGTCTTGACTCTCCTATTCAGCCATTCAAGGTTTATTTGCTCATCAATCCCCGACGAGAAATTTCGGGTGGTTCGCCTTAAGCCATTGAATGACTTTCTCTCGTAATTCCTTTACAAAGCCGATGAGTTCATCCACGTCATCTTCGGAAACCCCACCTATGTAATCATACTCAACTACGTTTCTCTTATTTCGGCAGGTATCCAGATATTTGGCATCTGCCTCGTGGTGATTTCCAAGAATCAATGGCAGTGCTTGAAGCGTTCGAAAATGTTGCAGGGTCTTTTCCGCTCAGTAACCTTCTGCATAAATCAGGATGGTGCAAAGCTTCAGGGCGGCATTGTATGCAATCCCGAACCGCCAGTCGGCGGAAATATCTCCGGTGGCATCTTGCAAGTCACGGTCGATGATCCGCAGAAGGTCGGAGATTTCTTTCCGGCTGGACTGATGGGGACGCAACCATCCGTATTCAAGCCATTTCTGCAAGCTCATTTTCGGTTCCGATAATGAAAATCTTTGGCGCTTCGAGAACCTGCTTCAGGAAATGATCCCGATCTTTTTTCCGCTTGACGAATTCCTTTTCCGAGAAAACATGAGGGTTGATCTCCCGGCCGATTTTCCCGGAGACATCCATCAGCAAACCCGTCAGCTTTCTCAATCCGATATCACCGACAACCATAAGATCGACATCGCTGCCGGCCTTTTCCTCCTGTCGGGCGAAAGACCCAAATACGAAGGCGAGACGGATGTCTGTTTCGTTGCCAAGGGCATTTACAATGACATCCGCAAGTCCACTTGTCTTGAGGACGAGGGCACGGATTTCGGGATAAACGGGATGCGCGGTGTTTGCCCTATAGTAAACACGATTCCCGTCTCTCACCCTGGAGATGATATCGAGACGCTGGAGTTTCTTCAGTTCCGTCTGCACGGTGCCGATGGCAAAACCGGTTCGTCGCTCAATCTCTCGCATGTAGAGCGCCGAGTCGGGCGCAATTCCGAAGAGATTGCGAAAGATTTCCGCTCTGATTCTCGATGACAGCAATTCACCTAAAATTCCCATGGCGTATTTCTATACCATACAGTTGCATGTTTTTGCCATACATTTGATTAGCATTGGGTATATGAAAAATCAGTTATGTATTCACGGAGAGCCGCCGCATAAATAATTCACAGTTTCAACTGGAAGTCAATGAAATTGGTAGAATAATGGCACTGAAGCTTTGTATTTGCAACAGAGTGAGCGCGATCCATGAAAAAACGAAGCAGAGAGTGTTGAAAATTATCAGACCTACTAATCGTGGGTTAACCTTTACGCTGCTTTGCGCCGCCGGTTTCATGTTTTACAGAATCTGATTTTTGTGTGAATTCGATTTTCAGATCACAGCCAACTGCTTGTGCATATTTTTTTAGAGTCGTCAGTGATGGTGCATGTTTTCCAGCAGATTCCAAGCGTGAAACAGCGCTTTTTGTCGTTCCCATCAGCTCCGCAACTGCCTCTTGGGTGAGACCTGACTTTGAACGCGCTGACAACATCTCGCGGACAAGAGTATATTCTTCTGCCAGGTCATTGTATGCCTTATTGATCAGGAAGGAGATGAACATGAAACTCTCCGCATAAGCGAGCTCAGCGGGTTCTTCCTCCGCGGGAAACGACAGGATAAAGACCGGCAGGGGGATCAGCCGGTCCGTGAGGGAGGCCTTCGTCAGGATGGAGATTAGGAAAAACGTCCACTCCCGCGCCTTGTAGATTGCGAGCCCCTCGTTCAGCCAGACCGGCGCCTTCACCCCCGTGAGGCTTGTCAATGGCGGGGCGTATATGTCCTAAAATGGCGTCGAGAGAGCTTCACGCGAAGCGACATAGTGATCATACCCACTGGGCTTGCGAACAAAAAGCTCTTTTGTTTCAGAATCGCGGCTCCTGAAGGTACATATCGATCGGCTCTGTATAATGCAACGTTTCGCTGCGTGTCAGCGTGCCGGAGGCGACATCGATGACGGTGCGGTAGAGTCGTTCGCCCGCCTCCTCCGGTGTCTCGGATCCTTCGATGACTGTGCCGGCGTAGAAGTCAATGCTGTCCTCGGCTGTCGCATAGGTTTTAGGGTTGGCGGTGGCCCACAGGAAGGGCGCCACCACCGAGGGCGAGCCCTCCAGAAGGGTCCGCCCGTCCACGCCCCCCCCTCCGAGTTGGAATAACACCACATTGGCGCCCGCTGCCGCGTATCCGGCGAAAATGGAGAGGTGGCCCATCCAGTTATCGACGAAATACAAACCCTTACGGGTCGGCCGCTCTGCGTACTTCAACACGCCCTGGACTGGTTTGCTCCCCGCCTTGTGGATTGCCCCAAGGCTTTTCTCCTCTAAAGAGCTTATCCCGCCTTTGATGTTGGACGGCACCGGGTTTACAGTACGGATGTCCAGCCCGGTGGCTTTGGCCCGATCTTCCTGAACCGTCACAGCGCGGAGGATCTTCTCGGCAACCTCCGGAGTCGCGGCGCGTCCGATCAGGGCCTGTTCAGCACCGATGATCTCTGTGGTCTCGCCGAACATGGCGGTACCCCCACCGGCAACGATTTTGTCGAACAGATATCCCACCGCCGGGTTCCCGGCAATTCCCGAGGTCGTGTCCGAATACCCGCATTTCACACCAATGCAGAGGTGGCTGTCTCCGACTTTTTCGCGGCGCAGCTTCGAGGCCTCGTACACCATCCGGCGGGCCAGTTGGATCCCTTTCGTGATTGCCCCGTAAGTGCCGCCGTCCTTCGCCGGGTCGAGCAGTTCCACTCGCTTGCCGCTCGCCGCGATCTCGTCCGCCAGTCGCTCGGCGCGCAGTTCCGGGTAGCCGACACCGGGACTTGCCGCGTGGACGATGACCGAGGCCACGTTGGGGTTTCGGCCGAGTCCGATCAGGAGGCGGGCGATCTGCTCCCGGTCATTCGCTGTGCGTCCCGAGCCGTGGTCAACGGTGAAGATGGTTTTGGCGCCGGCAACGAAGTCGCAGACCGACTTGGTGATGATCCCCTGGGGGATGACAAGGACATGGTTGCGAGTGCCAACCGAGTCGTCGGATCGGACGTAACCCAGGAAGCTCATTGCTCGCCGCCTTTTTCGAGGTCGCCCCGAGCGCGCGTGCCCTCCAGGTTATGGATGTGCACCATCGCTCCTTTGGCGATCACCGTATTTGCCCGGCCGATCGTCTCTCCGTACTTTCGTATGATCTCGCCTTGCGGTATTTCCTGCAGGGCAAGTTTAAAGCCAAAGGGAATCGTCTCCGCGGCGATTAGTGTCAGAAAGTTCCCTGCCAGCGGGACCGCCACCTTTTCCCCCGCCCTGATCTCTTCCACGGCGGTGGCCACATTGTCATGAGGGTGCATGATGAGCGCGCGTTTCGGCTGCATTCGGTCTACCTGCTCTCTGATTGCCTTAGTAGAAATTCTTCCCGTAGAGCTTTTTGCTCAGGCCGATAAGATCGGCCCATTTCATCGGACCTCCCTTGTCGGCGGGGAAACCGAGCCCCCAGATGATCCCCACATCGATCATCCGTACGTCGTCGACGATCTTCCGGTCGAGGAGGTCTTTTCCCGCCTGAACCATCGCGGTGAGGAGTCCCAGTTGAATCTCCTCTTCGCTCGCTTCCTGAGACGGGCGCTTCCCGATGAGCGGAAGGACTTCGGGATCGACGCTTCCGTCCTTCAGGAAGAAACCCTTCCCCGACTTCTTCAGACCGAGACGGCCCGCTGCGACGACGCTTTTGAGCGTCTCTTGCCCGATGCCCATCCCGACAAGGGCCTTATAGGGAATGTCGATTCCCACCTCATCCGTAAGTCTGATGGGCCCCACGGGCATGCCGAAACGGGTCATTGCCCGATCCACCTTTTCGATGGCATTTCCCTGCTCGACGTATTTGAACGCGTTAACGAGATTGGGGAAGAGCATCGCGTTGACGACAAAACCCGCATTATCCAGGCAGACGATGGGCCGTTTCCGGATCAGCCCCGCAAAGTTGAGGAGGTTGTCGATCGTCTCCTGGGCTGTATTCACTCCCCGGATCACCTCCACAAGCTGCATCAGCCAGACGGGGGAGAAGAAATGGATCCCTCCAAAACGCTCGGGTTTCGCTACGAAGGGCGCCATCGAGGCGATGGGGATCGAGGAGGTGTTGCTCGCCACGATGCAGTCCTCACGGATGTATTTAGTCAGCTCCCCATAGACCTGCTTCTTTACGCCGATCTCTTCGAAGACCGCCTCGATGACGATGTCCGCCTCCTTAAAGGCGTCGATGTAATCCGAGGTCATCGAGAGACGCCCCAGGATGGCATCCACAGACTCCTTCAGCCGCTTTTTTTCCGCCATTCCGTCGAGGATCTTCCGGACAAAAGCCTTCCCCGGTTCGAGAGCCTCGGGGATGTCCTTGACAAGAACCGGAAGCTGGGTGTTTCTGAGGATGTCGATGATGATCCCCCGCCCCATCGTCCCGAAGCCGAGGACAGCGACCTTGCTGAGCGGTTTCGCGACAAATCCCTTGGTCATCATCGCCTTCGGCTTATCCGTCATCCCCTTGATGAAAAAGGTGTTGATGCTTCCCTTCGCCTCTTTCGTCAGGACCACCTCGATAAAGTTCTTCTTTTCGACCTCCAGTCCTTCTTCCAGGGGCAATTTCAATCCCTCGTGCATCGACTTCAAGGCCAGCATCGGCGCCGGGATCTCCCTCCCCTTAGTCGCCTTGAGGATCCCCGCCTTCGCCATCTCGGCGACGCCATCGATTTGGGAAAAGTCCTGGGCGGGCCGTTTCAGGTCCGCCTTTCCCGCAATGATCTCTTCGAGAAATGACTTCGCCTCCTTAAGGAGGTCTCCGTCTGCGGGAATAAGGCGGTCGACGATCCCCATTTCATGAGCCTTTGCGGCCGGCAACATCGTTCCCTTCAGGATCAGCTCGAATGCGCCGTAACCGATCAACAGGGGCAGGCGCTGCGTCCCTCCGCCTCCGGGAAACAGGCCGACATTGCACTCCGGCAGGCCGATGAGGGTCGTCTTCCCTTCCTTGGCGATCCGCCCGGTGCAGGAGAGGGCGAATTCCAGGCCGCCGCCGAGGCAGTGTCCGTGGATGGCCGCAACCGAGGGAATCCCCAGGGCGCATAGGCGATCGAAGGAACCGTGGAAAAGGTCAACCGTCCTGCGCACCTCTTCTGCATTCTCGATCTGGGAAATCAGCTTCAGATTGGCCCCGGCAAGAAAGTTATCAGGCT
>Ga0209835_1000155_pt1 | contig 48244 bp, 31 predicted proteins | sample LakKivwa52mmetaG_FD_184138 | JGI IMG/M metagenome (GOLD analysis project Ga0209835, IMG submission 184138) | Anoxic lake water microbial communities from Lake Kivu, Rwanda to study Microbial Dark Matter (Phase II) - Lake Kivu water 52m metaG... | ecosystem: Environmental > Aquatic > Freshwater >... | reverse complement strand
GGCATGAGGTTCCATATTACAAAATTGGATTTAATCTATCACATTTAGAATATCTTAGGTCGAACAGTAAATATATTCCTTACAACAAAGGAGGAGGGTACAGAAAATGGTATGGAAATAACGAATTTGTAATTGAGTACACAAATGATGGTGCGGATTTGTTGGCTTTAGTTACAACTAAGTACCCCAAAATCAGTGACCCTGAATTCGTTATAAAAAACAGGAGTTATTATTTTAAAAAATCTATAACATGGGGACTCATTGCTTTAAGATTTACGGCTAGATTTTCACCACAGGGTTTTATTTTTGATGTTGGCGGTTCGTCTGGGTTTCCCCCAGATGAAGAGTTTGAATACATACTCGGATTACTAAATTCTAAAATCTCCTCTTATTATTTGCAGGGACTAAACTATACCTTGAACATACAGGTTGGTGATATAAAAAGGGTTGCATTCAAGAAAGGTGAGCAGAAATATTGCAGTGAAATAATTAAAAGTGTTAATCAAGGTGTTGTAATTTCTAGGAGAGATTGGGACTCCCGTGAAACCTCCTGGGATTTTGAAAAATCGCCATTGCTCAACGAAGGCAAATCATTAAACGAAGCTTACCATCAATGGCAGCAAGAGGCTGGCAATGATTTCTTCCAGCTCCACGCCAACGAGGAAGAGCTTAACCGCATTTTTATTGAGATTTATGGTTTGCAGGATGAGCTTACACCAGAGGTGGCTTTAAAAGACATCACCATTTTGCAGGAAGAACTGGACCGCGGGAAACTGGAAGAACTGGAGCCTCTTTTCAGGGAGAAGGGGAAAGATGCCGTTGCGCTGCCCATCAAAAAGGATGAAGTCATCAGCCAGTTTATCAGCTATTGCATAGGGGTAATGATGGGGCGCTACCGGCTGGATAAACCGGGATTGAACATCGCCCACCCCAACCTCACGGAAGAAGAACTGGCTGCCTATACCCACAACGGGCACTCCATCACCATTGATGAAGATGCCATCCTCCCGCTCATGGGCGAAGATTGTAGCTTTGCGGATGATGCGCTGGTGCAGTTTAAGCACCTGCTGCTGGCAATCTGGGGAGAGGAAACGCTTACGGCTAACATCAACTTTATACAGGAATGTCTGCGCAAAAGCCCGCACCAGTGGATTACTGAGGATTTCTGGGGCTACCACACCTGCATGTATAAAAAGAAGCCCATTTACTGGCTGTTTACTTCCAACTCCAAAAGGCCGGGCAAGGCTGCCTTCAAAGTGCTGGTGTATATGCACTGCATGAACCGCTTTACGGTGCAACAGATACAGCGCCGCTACCTGCATCCACATCAGGAATACATCAAACGCGAAATTCTAAAGCTCAGAGAGAACGAAGGCAGCCTGAACAAGCATGAACTGAAACGCCTGGAAATGCTGCAAAACTGGGAAGTTGAATGCCGCAGCTACAACGAAGTGCTCAAAGAACTCGCCAACCTTCAAATAGAATTTGATTTGGATGATGGCGTAAGCGTAAATTATGAAAAGTTCAAAGGGGCAGTGGCGGAGATTTGATAAACAACAAAAATATCATGGAAGAAAAAATTACTCAGGAAGAAAAAGACTACAAGAAAATTTACGAGCAAATCAGGGCAGATAGCCAGTTAGGCGTTGACAGCTACGTGAAGTACCTGTCGGGAGGCGCACTGGTGATTTCACTTACCTTTATCAGCGACATTCTGCCCGAAGAACAATGTTGCACCTACTTGATCATAGGTGCTTGGTCTTCGCTGGTACTTTCACTTATCGTAAATTTTTCATCCTACTTTTTTACCATCCGCAATTGCAACCTGGCAATAAAGGAGATTGACAACGGAAAGATGAATTTTAAAACCGGTGTTGCTGCCAGAAACAAACTCATCCATTTCATCAATTACCTTTCCGCTTTGCTTACCATAGCTGGAATCATTGGAATAACCTTATTCGTAACCTTAAACATCAATAATTATGGCTGAAAAAAGGATTGTGGAAATACCTGTTCGTAAAATAAACAGAACACAAGAACAGAATAGCGTTACGTTGCCGACGCCAACAATTTCGGAGGATAAAAAGCCCAAAAAGATTGAGAAGCCCAAAAAGAAATAATTGGATAACCGAATGGAAATAAGCGAGAAAATACAAAAGCTCATTGATCAGCAGAAGCGGAACATTGTTTTTTACTTCGATGACGATGGCTCATTCAAAGAGGAGTTGCCTGCTATTGAGCAAGCGGGCATCAAGGTAATTGAAGTTACACAAAACTTTATTGAATTGAAGTACCGCCTTGAGTTTGAGTTGCAGCATCAGCCTGTGTTTCTTTACCATCCTTACAGCAAGCCTTCGGCCCGGGAATTGACAAAATACCCTCTGCTCGATTTGCTTAAAGCCAACGTGGAACTGCGCCTCGACGACGCATCGGATTTCCTTGCAGAGTATCGGCTTCAGGAACATCATTTTCCGCTGGTAAAGCGCTACATCAAACACCTGAAGGTGAAAGCCATCCAGAAAAAACTTGCCGGTATTCTCGACAGGGTAAATTTTACCGAAGAAAACCTGAAATGGGGATTGATATCCATTGCCCTCGACTTCAACTCCCCTGCTGACCGTAACCTTTGCGTGGCCAAATGGCTTTCGCTGGCCACCGATGAGTCTTCGTTCAATAAAGCCAACAAGTTTATCCAGGCACACGACCTTGAATCAAACCTGCTGGGTTGGATCAATCACCTTACCGAGGTGAACCGGAAAATGCTCAGCCGCGAACTGGCCGAGGTGTGTGCATGCAGGATCAAATACAACATGCTCACCCTGTTTATTGATCGCCCTAAAGCTGATGATAACTATGGTAAGCTGAAGATGGACCGCCCCAGCGATCTGAACCGCTTGCAGGCTTTTTTTAACGAATGGACAGCTAATCCGCAATTGAAAAGATATATCGAGCCGGTATTTGAAACCCTGGGAAGGGATGTTAAAAGCTCCACCATCCTTCGTATTTACGGCGCATCTCAGGAATATGGTTACCATCCGTCGGAGATGATTATCAGAATGATTAAAGAGCTTTACGGGCAAATGGATAGTAGTCCGCTTAAGGTACAGGACGATTGCCAGAAATGGTTGAACAGCGCTGCCCTTGCGGATGATCAACGTCTGCAAATAACCTACGTCTTTCACACCGCAGGAATGTTGGCCATGCTTGCCAGCTATAGCTCTTTTCGCTTCAATAAAGCGGAGGATTTTATCAGGGAATACACTACCGCTTTGTACAAAATTGATCTGCATTTCAGAAAAGCAGTGTTGGCTTACGAAAAATCAAGCGGGCAACTTTTTGAATTTGACGATGCTGCCGACAACCTCTTTGCACTGTTAAATTTGCGTTATGACGATTTCCTCAAACGGCTGAATGTGGAATGGCAGCAGTTGCTCAACGAACTCAGTTTTGATTACAACAAGCTGCCCATTGGCAAACAGTACAATTTTTACAGGGACAATCTTCAGGATTTTGAATACAAGATCGTGGTGGTAATTTCAGATGCCTATAGATACGAGCTGGGGGCTGAGCTTTATGAAGAATTGGTTGCCGACAACAAGAACCTGGTTTCCATTGAACCTCTTTTAGCTTCAATCCCATCTTACACCAATCTGGGAATGACCAACCTGCTGCCGCGCGACAAAATCACTTTAGAAGCAGGAGAAGCCGATCTTACTTTCAAAATCAACGAAATTCCCACTACCAGCAACCGGCGCAGGGACATCTTAAAGTTAACTGTTACCAACAGTGAAACCATCAACTTTACTGATGTAATGAAAATGAACCAGGAAGACGGACGAAAATTTTTCAGCGACAACCGCATCGTTTACATTTACCACGATTGGATTGATGCCATTGGCGACAAGCGAAAAACTGAATATCAAACTTTTGAGGCTACTGCCAAAGCACAGGATGATATTTTACGACTGACCAAGAAACTGTTTGCATTCAATGTTTATCATGTGCTGGTAACTGCCGATCATGGTTTTCTTTTCAATCACACACCACTGCTTGAAACAGCCCGCGAGAACATGCCTAAAACGACGGGTTACCAGCTTCAGCAAACCCGATTTGTGATCAGCGAAGGGTTTGAAGGGAAAGTGGATGGCTATAAGATGAATCTTTCTGACACTACCAACATTGTAACGGACCTGAAGGTGGTAATACCCAGGGCAGTCAATCGCTACCACAAGCAAGGCAATATTGGACTACAATTTACACATGGCGGAGCATCACTTCAGGAGCTTGTTGTGCCGATGATCAAAATACACCGCAAAAAGAAAGAGTTTGGTCAATCAGTGGCTTTCAGGCGCATTGACGAAAACAAAAAAATTACATCGGGGAGCGTCAAAATTACTTTGCTACAGGATCAACCCGTATCGAACGAATACAAGAGCCGTGAGATTAATCTGGGTTTATATTCCGATACAGGTGAACTTTATTCCGGGGAAGTTGCAGTTGTGCTGAATTCTACGTCACAATCGCCAAAAGACAGGATTTTTGAAGTGATCCTTTCACTCAATAGCAGAGGGTCAAAGGCCAACTTCTGCTACCTGAAAGCCTATGATAAAAATGATAAGCAAAAACTGAATCCTATTGTTATCAACGATTTGTTGCAAATCAGTTCATTAATGGAAAAAGATGAGTTTTAAGATGGAGAAACTAAGGAAAAAAATATTGGAGCATTTTGACGGTAGAGTTGTAAGGAAAGACCTCACCAAATTGGTTAAGGGCAACGCCGTTGTTCCCACTTATGTGCTGGAATATTTGCTTGGTCAGCATTGCGCAACCTTTGATGAGGAAATTATTATGAAAGGTATTGCCACTGTCAAGGGTATTATCAAAGACCACTTTGTTCACCGGGATGAGGCCGAATACGTGAAATCGAAAATCAAAGAGCGCAACAACTATCGCATTATTGATAAGGTTGCAGTTACACTGAATGAGAATAATGGGATTTACGAGGCTGTTTTCGGAAACCTGAACATTAAAAAGGTTCCTGTTGACAGAGAAACGATCAATCATCATCCCCGCCTGCTGTCTAATGGAGTCTGGTGCATCGTTTCGCTCTCATTTATGATAAGCGAAGAGAAGGGGGCGTCCCCATGGATCATTGAAAGTATTAAGCCCATTCAGATCTCAAATGTGGACATTGAGGGATACAAGGTTGCAAGATCAGCATTTAGTAAAGAAGAGTGGATGGATTTGCTCATGCATAGCATTGGCCTTGAACCAGATCACTTTAATTTTCGCTCAAAGCTCATACAACTCTCACGATTGATACCTTTCAGCGAAAACAACTACAACTATGTTGAACTCGGGCCCAAGGGAACAGGGAAATCCCATCTTTTTACTGAGTTAAGCCCACACGGAATCCTAGTGTCTGGCGGTGAAGTCTCTATTGCAAATCTGTTTATCAACAACTCAACCGGAAGAATGGGATTGGTGGGTTACTGGGATGTAGTTGCTTTTGACGAGTTTGCAGGATCGGCCAAAAAGGGTGATGCCAAGCTCAAGGACATCATGCAAAACTACATGGCCAATAAGACTTTCTCGCGTGGGAAGGATGTCTTTGGGGCTTCAGCGTCCATGGCTTTTGTTGGAAATACTGAACATTCAGTGCCTTACATGCTCAAAAACAGTAACCTGTTTGAAGCCTTACCTAAAACTTACCATCACTCAGCATTTCTTGACAGGATGCATTGCTATATGCCCGGCTGGGAGGTGAGTAAGTTGCGCAATGAGATGTTTTCTTCGGATTATGGCTTCATTGTGGACTACCTCGCGGAGGTGATGAAGGAAATGCGAAAGTTTGATTTTACGGCTGATTATACCTTACATTTTGAACTCTCTCCCACACTCACCGCCCGCGATCGGGATGGTATTGTGAAAACATGGTCGGGGTTTATCAAAGTAATTTATCCCGACGGAAAATATACCCATGAAGAGGCCAGAGAGATCTTTGATTTCTCAATGGAATGCAGGAAGCGTATCAAGGATCAGTTGATCAGGATGGACGAAACTTTCGAGCATGTTGAATTCTCGTATAAAGACCTGCACTCAGGGAAGACCGTTTTCATCGAAACACTCGAGAATGAAATTCATGGCTATTCAACACGCAAAAAGGAATCAGAAATCGAAAATACTCTTCCAGATACAATTGATAAAGAAACATCTGGTAGCGATAAAACGGAGGAACCTTTAAAACCAGGACAAATCAACATTCGGGACAACCAAACCGGAATCTCCTACTTTGGACTCTTCGGGCCGTACTTAAAAGGGTCGTCAAAGATCACCCTTACCGATCCCTATATCAGGCTACCCTATCAATTCCGATTTCTGATGGAGTTTTGTGTGATGCTGTCCAAAATAAAAGAGGAAGAACAGGAAATTGACCTGCACATCATCACCTGGAACGAGGAGAATTATCGCAAGCAAAGTGAAGAATACCTTTACGAAGTAATGCTCGCGGTTGAAGAACTTGGCATCAATTTATCCTACGAATTTCAGGATATTCATGACCGCAGCATCGTAGCCAACAATGGTTGGAAGATACTGCTTGGTCGCGGCCTCGACATTTTCGTCAAGGAAGAAGCCCGCTTCAGTGTCGGTGACTTCGATCAGGAAAGGAGAAAATGTAAGAATTGTACGGTGACGTATTTGAAGGAACATAAGTGATAAGAGCGCCTTTTTCACTCCAAATCAGAGATACATTTGTGTAAATTGAAAACCTAATCCGATGACTCATCATTATTCCCATAAAACCGAAAACAAAAGCATCTTTCAAATGCTAAATCAGCATGACATTTCCAATCGCTACATGTTTTCAAAAATGAAGTCAGAATGGAATCAGCGTATCAGAGATTTTCTGAGTGAAGCAACGGGCTTAAAACTGAACAAGCGTCAAACGGCAGCAAGAGCTTCATCTGAAGTAAATGTTTCTGTACAAATTGTTTCTGATAATCGGGATTTTTTCCTGAACAAAATTATCAGCCATTACCCTGACCTTGATTTTAACGAATATGAGAGTAAGCGATTGCTGCTCAAAGCTCTGGACAATTCATCAACATATTTTGAAAATGACGCCAATTTTCTTCAAATTCGAGAAAGTTGCAGCCAATATTTGAAGCGTTATGATATCAATGATTTGATCAAGAGGTTATTTAATGAAAGGACAGAATCAGGAGAAGTTTGGGGTTCCTATTATCTAAACACCCATAGAGTGGAGATTTACTATTTGCCTTTACTAGTGTTATCCAAAATCAAGGATATCTCTCTGGAGCACTCATTTGTTTTGGTTTTGGTTCATGAATTGGCTCATGCATACCATCATCTTGGTAAAGATACCGATGGTAACCACTGGAAGTGGATGAGGAATGCAGATCTTCCCATAATTGAAGGGTTAGCGCAATACTATACCCAATTATTTGTGAATTATTACAAATCATCCATTCCAGAGTTTGAGCGAACATTCGATCAAATGCTTAAAGTTTTACCTCCAGTCTATTCATGTCATTTAGGTTGGCTCGATTACAAAAAAGAGAGTGTAGCGACTGCACTCAAGCTGCTCAGGATTAATGACATTGAATCGTTTGACGAATTTGATCGAGGCTTGTCGGGATTGAATGAAATGTTTGGTGGGCATAATCTTTTTGTGACTTGAGCTAAAATTAAATTTCCAGGCTTTGATATAAAGAATTGTGGATACAATTAGTCTAATGATCTCGAATTCATTATGATAGATTTTGCACATTATTGTAACTCATGCGTTTTAGGTCAGATTGCAAGCGCAATCCACATAATTTTATTTCAGAGCTTATTCCATCACTCAACTGCAATTCTTATCGCTGTCATCAGTAAAATATGGCGTTTAGTAGAGAAGCCACATTGAGCAAACGAGCAATTTATTTTGGAGAATAAGTTTACCCTGCCTGTGATATCTTCTTCATCTTATGTTTTATAACTGTCAATCCACCTAAATATTCCAATTAAACTATGTGACTATAGGAAATAATTACTATATTTGCCGGAAAATTCCAACATAAACATCATAAAGTAATTTTAATGATGGAAAAAGCCAACATAAGCTGGGTTGAAATGTCTGATTCGGGAATTGTGGCCGCCATAGGTAGTTTTATCAGAAATACCCGATTAGCCCAAAACAAGACGCAGGAGCAACTGGCTTTTGCGGCAGGCTTGAACCGAACAACCATAGTGCAGATCGAAAATGGCGAATCCATCACTCTGCTCAGTCTTATTCAGATGCTGAGGGCGCTGGATCAACTGCATGTTTTTAAGGAATTTGAATTCAGCGATGAGATCAGCCCGCTGGAATATGCGAAGTTGAAGAAATCGCAACGTGGCAGAGCCAGGCCGAAGCGAAAACAAAATAAACCGAAATCTGAAGATTTAGGATGGTAGATGTAGCTGAAATAATGATATGGGGGGAGTTGGCCGGGGCCGTTCGCTGGGATGAAAATCAGCAGCTCGCCAGTTTTCAGTACCATCCTGACTTTGTAAGGAGAGGATGGGATTTGTCGCCGATTAAAATGCCCCTCAGCGACGGCTCGCGCGTTTACCGCTTCCCCGAACTGCGAAGGCAAAAAGAGAGTGTTTATGACACCTTTAAAGGGCTGCCCGGTCTATTGGCCGATTCCCTGCCCGATCGCTACGGTAATGAACTCATTAATGCATGGCTGGCGCAGCAGGGACGTCCGGCAGGAAGCATGAATCCGGTGGAACAGCTATGTTTTATCGGCAGTCGGGCAGTTGGCGCCCTAGAGTTTGAACCCGCTCAGCTACCCGTGCAAAAAACAACTTTTAACCTCGAAATTTCCAGCCTGGTGGAAACGGCACACAAAATACTATCTGGCAGGGAGGCTTTCGCAACCAACCTGAATTCAGACGAAGAGCGGGCGTTAAAAGCCATTTTTAGGGTTGGCACATCTGCCGGCGGCGCCAGACCCAAGGCGGTGATTGCCTTCAATCCCAAAACCGGGGATGTGAGATCGGGACAGACAAAAGTACCCGAGGGTTACGAGCATTGGCTCATCAAACTGGATGGCGTGAGCGATACACAATTTGGCCAAGGTCTCGGCTGGGGGCGTGTGGAGTATGCCTATTACCTGATGGCAAAAGCTTGCGGCATCGAAATGATGGAATCAAGAATGTTGGAAGAAAGTGGCAGAGCACATTTCATGACCAGACGTTTCGACCGTGAGAATGGAAACATCAAGCATCATATTCAAACCCTCTGCGGACTGCAACATTTTGACTATAACAATTTAGCGGCTTACAGCTACGAGCAGGTTTTTCAGACCATGCGTTTTCTCAGGCTTACCTATCCTGAAGCAGAGCAGATGTTTCGAAGGATGGTGTTTAACGTGGTGGCTGCCAATTGCGATGATCATACAAAGAACTTCTCATTTCGCCTGAAAAAGGATGAACGATGGGAACTTGCACCGGCTTATGATGTTTGTTACAGCTACGATCCGGACAGTATCTGGGTGAGCCGTCAAACGCTGAGTATCAACGGCAAACGCGATTATATAACCAGTGATGACCTGATGACTATTGCCCGCGCAAACAGTATTAAAAAGGCAGAAAAAATCATTCTGGAAATCAGAGAAGTTGTCAGGCGTTGGGAAGATTTTGCTTTGCAGGCAAATGTACAGGAAGGATTGATGAAAACGATCAAAACAAACCTTCGCCTGCTTTAGCCTGTGTTTTCAAATTTTGGGTATGATGGATATTTTTCAGGTTCCAGGCTTTTCTATTATGGATGACCTAACAATCATAATCGTTTTGATTTTCAGATATCCTTTCCGTGTCTATTCCGGCAAAAATGTATATTTGCCGAACTAACAAATGCTCTAAAACACACAAGATGAACCACTTGAGAAATTTCGCCTTCGTTGCTCTTGTTTTGCTGCTGAATCTGCAGATTACCACACTTTATGCCGCCTGGCTTAGATATGAACCTCAGAAAATTACACAACCTGATGGAACTGTGATTGAATGCTTTGCAACCGGCGATGAGTTTTACAACTGGTTACACGACGAAAACGGTTTTACAATCATCAAGAATCATCAAACCGGTTACTGGGAGTTCGCCGGTTTGTTCAACGAAAATTTAATCCTTACCGGTCTTATTGTTGGAAGGGATAATCCTGCTACTTATGGATTGGAACCGTGGATAAATATCCCTCCGGAAAAGATGCAGGAAATCAGAGCAGATTTTCTTGCCAACCAAATGCCTGATCCTGATCCGATCGCGGGTTTTGAAAATCCACGGGGAGGCGGAAATGTCGGAACATACAACAATCTGGTGTTTTATATCCGCTTCAGCGATCAGCAGGAGTTTACCAGTGACACTACCTATTATTTTAATCTGTTCAATAATGCCAACCAGGGCTACAACTCGATGTACAACTATTTTAAGGAGGTGTCGTATGATATGCTTTCCATGCCTTCGCATTTTTTTCCAAGACCTCCGCAGAATACCGTTTTTTCTTACCAGGACATCTATCCAAGAGCCTATTTCATGCCTTACGATGCTAATACCAATCCGCAGGGATACCAGGGCGATAACGACCGGAGAAGCAGGGAACACAAGTTGCTTAAACGCGCAGTTGAAGCTATTGCAGGTGAAGTGCCAGCAAACCTGAACATTGATTACAATAATGATGGTTATGTGGATAATGTAATCTTTGTGGTTAGAGGTGGAACCACTGCATGGGCGACGCTGCTTTGGCCTCACCGCTGGGTTTTGTACTCCGAGTTTGCCTATATCAATGGCAAAAGGGTGTATGATTACAACTTCAACCTCGAAACGAGCGTTCAAAACAGTGGAGTGGGAGTTTTGGCTCACGAGATGTTTCATTCGCTCGGTGGCCCTGATCTTTATCATTACACTTCCCAGCCGGTAACCCCGGTTGGTCCATGGGATCTAATGGCGCAAAATCTAAACCCGCCGCAATCCGTGGGTGCATACATGAAATTTCGTTATGGCAAATGGATTTCCACAATACCTGAAATAACCGAATGTGGCACATACACGCTGAATCCTATTACATCCAGCCAGAACAACTGCTTCAAAATCGCATCACCCAACTCTTCCAGCGATTTTTTTGTGCTGGAATACCGCCGCAAAAAAGGAACTTTTGAGGGTTCGGCTCCCTCTTCAGGCTTGCTGATTTATCGCGTCAATTCGGACATGGATGGCCAGGGCAACGCTCAGGGGCCACCCGACGAATTGTATGTTTACCGTCCGGATGGCACCAATTACATTAATGGCACTATCCAGCAGGCAGCTTTTGCTCAGGATTTTGGCCGCACAACTTTTAACGATAATACCAATCCTGCCTGCTTTTTGAGCAACGACCTGCCCGGAGGTATTGACATCTCCAATGTTGGGCAAATCGGCGAAACGATCTCTTTTGAAGTAAATTTCAAAAAGGCACCGATTGCTGATTTCGCTGCTTCTGCAAATTTGGTTACGCCCAATTGCGGAGTTAATTTCTTCGATCACTCATTATGTTATGTGGATTCATGGGAATGGACATTTGAGGGTGGCTCACCTTCAACATCCAACGAACAAAACCCGGCAGGGATCTATTACCAAAACCCCGGCTTGTACAGTGTGATACTAAAAGTAACCAATCAGTGGGGTGAGAATATTAAAGTGCTGGAAAATTATATCGAAGTAAGCGCATCTCATTTGCCCGAAGCCAACTTCACAGCAAATGACACTGTAATCTGTATCAATGAAGTGATTCAGCTAACTGACCTTTCCACGATGTGCCCTGTGGCCTGGCAATGGATTATTACCCCCGGCAGCCATCAGTTTGTCAACGGAACCGATGCCAACTCTCAAAACCCTGAGGTAATCTTCACGAGTTCAACAAATTACTCAATTAAACTTTTGGTAACAAATTCCAATGGAACTTCTGAATTGATCAGATCAAATTACATTAAAAGTGGTGGAATTCCTTTTTTAGATTTCCATGGATCATTTGAATATGACCTGCTTGCCCAAACAGGCTGGAAGGTTGAAAATCCAGATAACAGCATCACCTGGACTTTGTGGGATGTTGACGGAAGTGGAGACGGAACCCGGGCTGCCGGTATCAACCTATACAATTATTACAGTTTCAATCAGCGCGACCGTCTGATTAGTCCGCCACTCCATACCGGGCCGGTGATTGATGCAAAACTGAAATTCAAACATGCCTATGCACGGATTAATCCTAACTTCACCGATTCGCTGATCGTAAAAATCTCGGATGATTGCGGCGAAACCTGGACACGATTGCTCACCCTGGCTGATAACGGTACAAACAATTTTGTTACCCGGCCACCTGTTGGCGCCAATTTTATTCCGTCAACGCCTGAAGACTGGTGCGGCACCGATAATGGAGCGGGATGCTATGAAATAGATATAACGCAATGGGCTGGTTTGCAAAATGTTAAGATCATGTTTGAGTCGGTTTGCATTATTGGCAACAACCTCTTTATTGATGATGTCCATTTCGATATCATTTTGGGTACGGAAGAATCCAAACCTGTTGCAGGCAATGAAAAAGTGAGCATCTATCCCAACCCGGCCTCTGAAGAGGTTACCATTACGATAAATAATTGGTCTGCAAGAAGTTTGCAATTGTTCGACTCATTCGGAAGGCAGGTGATTTTCGATGAAATCAATGTCTCAACAGAAAATTCGACGTTGAATCTGAACCTGAAAGGATTATCAGGTGGGGTTTATTTTCTCCGGATACAGGGCGATACTATTAGCACAACCAAAAAACTGATTATCAAATAAGATACTCTCCGTCAACCAGTTGAACCTGTGTTTGAACCCCAAGCCTGAAAGCGTCGGTTGATTCGAGATTTTCAATCTGAATTCTCGTTTTCCGGGGGTTATCAGACCCTACTACTTTGTAGTTCATCGAATTTTGCTGCAAGTAACCGATAACAAGATTTTCAAACCTTTTTTTGACCTCAATAACGGTTGGTCTTTGCTGATTTGTTTCCATTTTTATATATAAAAAAGTCGGCTAAAATTACCCCAAACCAGCTTCACGCTCTCAAGATTTGATATTAAGTTATTGTTAATTTTATCCCTACCTGCTGTTAATCATAGAGTTGCAGGAACTCGTAGGTGTTGCCAGTCCATTTGATGAAGCGTAAAAAATCATCAAAAGAAATGACCACCGAAAAGGTATTTAGATTTGGATGGAAGCTGATTTTTGTGGCCTTCTTTAAATTTTCATCCAGAAAAAGATGCACAGCATGATGCTCATCGTTGATCAGCCCAAACGGTGATACAGATCCGGGAGTAACCCCCAAATATTTATCCATTCTTTCGGGTGAGGCAAAGGAAAGCTTGCCCTGCTTCAGCCTTTTTTCGAGGTCGTGGATTGCCAGATTTGCCGTGTGCTCGATTATTACCAGGTAGTGCCTGTTCCCTTTGTGATTTCGGAAAAAAATATTCTTGCAATGCGTTGCTTCGATGTCTTTCCAGTATTTTTGAGCCTCTTCGATGGTTGGCGCTGCCGGATGTTCGTAAATATCGAAGTTGATGTCCAAATTTTTCAGGACGCTGAGAACCTTGTCTTTTTTGCTTTCCATGGTGGCGACAAATGATTTGTTCAAATTGACGGATATTTTTTAATTTATTAAGAAAATAAAATCTACTTTTACGCCTCAAAATTAAAATCAAAATTTCATCAAGCGAAATTTCAAAGAAAAATCACTATTTATTAATTAAACTTTTTACAAAATGAATTTCTTTATCCACTTCGCAAGGCAAACCAGGTTTGCCTTACTCGTTGCACTCGTTTGCGCTTTTACTGCTCTTTCTGCGCAGGTTCAAACTTACGAGGATTCCTGGGGTAAAACAGGAATTTCGCTCAAAAGCGAATCTTCCGCAAGCGTTACGCTAAACTTTTCAATTACTGAATTTCAGTTTATTGACAATGAGATTGATGGTCTTCCCATGCAGGATATCATCATGCCTCAGGTTTTTTTGCCCAACAACGAAGGCGCTCCTAACCTTCCGGGTTTGAGCCGCTACATTGCCATCCCACAGGGGTCAAGAGCTTCAATTAAGGTTAAAAGCTACCGCACCGAAACACTGAGGGATATTTCGATTGCCCCGGCGCCGGTAATCCCATTGGATACTGAAGATGGCCCGCTGCAGTACAGGAAAAATGAAAAAATTTACAATGAAAACGCCTACTATCCTGCTGAGCCATTTTTGCTTTCCGAAATCACTCAACTCAGAGGTGTGGATGTGGTTATGTTTGGTATCACTCCTTTCCAGTACAACCCTGTTTCAAAAGAATTGGTGATTTACAGGGATGTGGAGCTTGAAGTTGTTTTTGATAGCGGCAACGGACACTTTGGTGAGGATCGTTTGAGAAGCCGCTGGTATGACCCGATTCTCGAAGATGCTTTGCTCAACTACAGCAGTCTTCCAACAATTGACTATGATGCACGGGTTCAGCAAAACCAAAACACCGAAAACTCAGGGTTTGAATACCTGATCGTTGTTCCTAATGACCCCGCCTGGATGCCTTATGCCCAGCAAATCAAAGCATGGCGAACAAAGCAGGGGATTCTTACCGGTATTAAGACTTTGAACGAAATTGGCGGCAGCACGGTAGCCATTCTCGAAAGCTACTTCAACAATGCCTACAACAACTGGACTATTCCACCAGTTGCCGTCCTGCTTATGGCCGACTTTGGCACGGATGCCAATAACAGCATCATTTCACCGATATACAACAGCTACTGTGCTTCCGATAACATTTTTGCTGATGTTACAGGCAACCACATGCCCGACATGATTTTTGCAAGGATGACAGCCCAGAACACTACTCATCTTCAGACGATGGTTTCGAAGATGCTGAATTACGAAGCCAACCCACCAACTGATCCAAACTTCTACAAGTATCCGATTACTGCACTTGGATGGCAGACAGAGCGCTGGTTCCAGATTTGCTCCGAAACCGTTGGCGGTTTCTGGAGACAGCAGGGTAAACTTCCGGTTCGTATCAATGCAATTTATTCCGGAACACCCGGCTCAGTATGGTCAACAGCTACCAATACAGCTCAGGTGGTCAGCTATTTTGGCCCAAGTGGTAGGAATTATATTCCGGCTACACCAGCTGAATTAGGGGGATGGTCAGGTGGTACAGCACAAATGGTGGTAAATGCCATTAACGCAGGATCTTTTGCTTTGCAGCACCGCGATCACGGCTTTGAGGATGGTTGGGGAGAGCCTGCATTTACCAGCTCAAACATTCCCAGTTTAACCAACAATCAGGGCAATAAATTGGTTTATGTTTTCTCTATTAACTGCTTAACCGGAAAGTACAACCTTTCAGGAGAGTGTTTTACCGAGAAATTCCATCGTTACACTTACCAGGGACAAAATGCAGGTGCATTGGGACTTATCGCTGCATCTGAGGTTTCCTACTCATTTGTAAACGATGCTTTTGTTTGGGGTATGATGGACAATATGTATCCCGAATTTATGCCAGACTATGGCAACAATGTACCAATGAGAGGCTTCCTTCCTGCATTTGGTCAGGCAGCCGGAAAAATCTTCCTGCAATCATCTCAATGGCCCTATAATACAAGTAACAAAGAGGTTACCTATCACCTCTTCCATCAGCATGGCGGCGCTTTCATGCAGGTATATTCCGAAGTGCCTCAAAATATGGCAATTACACACAACCCAATTCTCTACAGCGGCAATTCATCATTCTCAGTAATTGCCCCTCAGGGAGCTTTCATAGCATTAACAGTAAATGGTGAAATCATCGGAACAGCCATGAGCAACGGTGGCGCCACTAATATCACTATCCAGCCGCAACTTCCACCTAATACTATGGTTGTTACGGTTACAAAGCAAAACTATTTCCGTTACGAAGCCAACGTTGATGTTATCCCCCCAACCGGACCTTATGTTGTTGGCGATTCTTATGTAATCAATGATGCCACAGGAAATAACAACGGTTTGATGGATTACGGCGAAAGCATTTCACTGCACATGACAATGAAAAACGTTGGCGTTGTTGCTGCCAATAATGTCTCAACAACCATGACCAGCGCAAGCCAGTATGTAACCATTACCGATGGCTATGCTGCTTTTGGCAATATAGCTCCGGGTGGAACTGCAACTGTAAATAATGCTTTTGCTCTCACTGTATCACCAAATATTCCTGACAATCACAGTGTTTCATTCACTTTGTCGTCAACAAACGGAACCGATACCTGGGTAAGCTATATTTCAATTGCAGGTCATGCTCCAAACCTTAAGTTCAAACAATATGTTGTTAACGATGGCAATGGCAACGGAAACGGCCTGCTCGATCCGGGCGAAACCGCCCCAATGGTTATTACAGTCGAAAATCAGGGATCTGCCGCTGCTTACAGTGTAATTGGTGCACTCACATCCACCGATCCTTACGTTTCGGTATTAACATCGCAGCCGCAAAGCATGGGTAACGTTCAACCCGGCGCTACAGCCAACTGTACTTTCACTGTTTCAGCCAGCGCAAATGTTCCGGCAGGTTACACAGCCAACCTCACACTCAATCTTAATGCAAACCTCGGCGTTTCGCAACAAACTACCATTCAGCTTCTTTTCCCGGATTATTGCTATCCGACGGCTAACTGTTCGTATGCTGACGGCTTTACCGGATTTGCCCTCGAACAAATCAATAATATGACAGGAAACGGTTGTAGCCCCAACGGTTATGGCAACTTTACCAACATGGTGGCCAATCTCCAGGGTGGTCAGACATACTCTGTTCAGTGGAAAACCGGCTACAGCAACCAGCAGGCCTGCCTCTGGATTGACCTGAACGACAATAAAGAATTCGAAGCTTCTGAAAGACTGATTACCAATTATGTGATGGCTCAGGCCAATGTGGTTTACACAACTACATTCACGGTTCCAGCCGGCAATTACTCTGGTGATAAAAGAATCAGAATCCGAGCCAACTGGCAGAATTCCGCTTCTGACCCATGCGCTAATTTCAGCTATGGCGAAACCGAGGATTATACGGCAAACTTTGGAAATCCTGTTTTCCTGGAGCCACCGCAAAATGTAGCTGCTACAGTTAACGGAAATAACGTAACCATTACCTGGCAAGCTCCGGCAAGTGTAAGTGATGCTTTATTAGGCTACAATGTTTATCGCGATGGTGTGAAAATCGCCAACCTGTTAACCAATCTTACTTACACCGATAACAATGTTCCTGTTGGAAGTCACTGGTACTCAGTGTGTGCAGTTTACTCTCAGGGCGAATCAGGAATGGCTCAACCGGTACAAGTTAATGTTGGCTCTTTACAAGGAAAATTGCAGGGATTCATCAGGAATGCCGTTACCAGCGCTGTTATCCCCAATGCGTGGGTATCAGCACTTAATGCAGATTTCGGAGCAGTTAGCTACAACACCATTTTTGGTAGTCACTACACCCTTTACCTGCCTGCCGGAAACTACACTGTTGTTTGCAGCGCTCCGGGATTCCAGCCTATTACTGTCAATAATGTGGTAATTCAGGACGGCCAGACAAGGGCTCTCAATTTCTACATGTACAGCGCCGCTGATGATGAAAATGGTGATGCATTAACAGGCATTGGACAATATGTAATGGAAGATCTTTCCATCTATCCGAATCCTGCATCGGGTGAAGTAAATATTACTACCACGTCAGCGTTGAAACAGGTTAGAATCCTCAATAACATGGGGCAGGCTGTTTTTACAGGTGGCGGCAGCGACTTCTCATTGAAAGTGAATACCTCAGGCTTCTCACGGGGTATCTATTTCATCGAGGTGGAAACTGAAAATCACAAATTCGTCGAAAAGCTGGTCATCAACTAGTTATTGATGTGACTCAATAAAAAAAAGGGAGCTTCCGGATGGAGGCTCCCTTTTTATTTAATTGAATTTTTTGCGCTAAAATCCCAGTGTTTTCAGCATTGACTTGTAAGATTGCTCCTTGGCAAACAGCTTTGGGAAATACTCACCATTTTCATCCAGGTCAATGATGATATGCTTTGGCGCAGGGATCAGGCAGTGCTGGATGCCGCCGTACCCACCGAGCGATTCCTGGTATGCCCCGGTGTGAAAGAATCCGATGTAAAGAGGATCGCTTTTGTCAAATTTCGGTAAAAAAACGGCATTGGTATGGGCTTCATCATTATAGTAATCCTGGCTGTCGCAGGTTAATCCGCCAAGACAGACTCTCTGATACTCAACATCCCATTTGTTTATCGGGAGCAAAATGAATCGTTGATTAATCGCCCATGAATCCGGTAGCGTAGTCATAAATGAACTGTCTATCATATTCCACAATTCGCGGTCGTTTTGTTGCTTTTGATCCAAAACCGAGTAAAGTACAGCGCCGCTTTCGCCCACAGTGAATGAACCAAATTCGGTAAAAATATCCGGTTCGGGCACGCCGTGCTGGTCACAAACCGATTTGATCTGTGCCACAATCTCTTCGGCCATGTATTCATAGTCAAATTCGAATCCCAATGAACGTTTGATCGGGAAGCCTCCACCGATGTTGAAAGAGTCCAGTTCGGGGCAAACCTTTTTCAATTCGCAATACACATTAAGACTCTTATTCAGCTCGTTCCAGTAATATGCAGTATCCTTAATACCTGTGTTGATGAAGAAATGAAGCATCTTTAATCCGATTTTCGGATTGTTCTTGATCTTTTCATGATAGAATGGAACGATGTCGTTGTAACGAATGCCAAGACGCGAGGTGTAAAAGTTGAACATCGGTTCTTCCTCAGATGCAATCCTTATCCCTACATTGAATTTGTTATTTACGTGGTCAACATAAAAATTCAGCTCATCCATATTGTCCAGAATAGGAACAGTATTTTCAAAACCCTCATTGATCAGACGAACAATATTTTCGAGATAAAGCTGGCGTTTAAACCCGTTGGAGATGATGAAGATATCCTTGTTAATCAGACCGGTATTGTATAATTCTTCGATAATATGGATGTCAAATGCCGATGAGGTTTCCAGATTTATCTTGTTCTTCAGGGCTTCCTCAAGTACAAAAGAAAAGTGGGAACTCTTTGTACAATAGCAATATTTGTAGTCACCCTGATAATCTACCTTGGCCATTGCCACATTGAAAAGTCTTCTTGCTTTTTGAATCTGGGCGCTGATCTTTGGTAAATAAGTGAGTTTTACAGGAGTACCATATTGTTTGATGATTTCCATCAAGGGAATATCGTGAAAGTGCAACTCATTGTCAATCACGTTGAACTCTTCCTGCGGAAACTCAAAGGTTTGTTCAATAAGGTCAATGTATTTGATTTTCATTTCGATTTGTATTTTTAATGAATGAATATAAAACCAACCAAACCAATAAACTTACATTGTTTACTTTCGGCAAAAGTAAGTAATTCGGATTATTCCGCTTTGGCGATTTGATATGTTTTTGTTGACTATTTTATCATCATTGCTCAGGTGGTTGCGCATTTTACCTCTGCTTCCCCAATGTGCAATCAGGCTGTAATTCAAATTGAAATACGACCAAAGTCCTCTTTTTTAATAGCGCGGATAAAACAGGTTGGGTTAATGAGTAAGTTTGATCGGGCTTAATTTCCACTCAATAGTTGCAAGCAGGTGGTCAATATCCCTGACAATGAAGTCAATAACAGGCTTCAGGGAATCATTGTTGGGACGGACTGAAAAGTAGAGCGCTCCCCTGAGATAATGCTCGGTGCTATCTGTTACCCAAAATTGAAACGGTGATGCAGCCTCTTTCCCTTCAATTTGCCAGGCCATTCCAAAGACTCTCTTTTCGGGGATTTCGACAATCAGTTCGCGGATTCCCTGTGCTTTGTCGGCATGGCGATAAACAAAATTACGGGCATCTTCCGATAAATTGTAAAGATCGTTTTCCAGAAGTGACTTATAGCTGACATGAATTTTTCCTTTGAATTCCGGATAGTTAATGTTCAGCCAGTAAGGACCGCTTTTGGTATAATCGTCAAACTCAATTTCGGCAGATGTCGAATATTCGAAATGATAGGGGAACGCAGAGTCAAAAACCTGGTAGGAATGATCCGGAAGATCAATCCTGAGGTATCCGGCTGGGCGGGGCAGGGAAGGCGGTTCGGAACAGGAGAAAAGAACAAATGCTACTGTTGCAGTGAGCGCGAAAAGATGCTTTGGCATGAGTTTAATTACTGGATAATCTTTGGTTTCGGCAGATTAACCTGGACCTGAAGGATACGGCGGTTATCCACTTTAGTAATTTTAAACTCAAATTGCTGAAATTTAGTACTGTGGTTCAGTTTTGGGATTCTACCCTCAAGCTCGATGATTAAGCCTGCGAGGGTATCCGGATCTCCCTGAATATCTTCGAAAATGGTATCCTCAATATTCATGATTTTGCAAAAGTCGTTGAGCAGGGTTTTGCCTTCGAAAAGGAAAGTGTAATCATCAATTCTGGTGTAATTTACCTCATCTTCGTAGGTATCGAATTCGTCGCTGATATCGCCCACAATCTCTTCGATAATGTCTTCGAGAGTAACAATTCCGGATGTACCGCCGTATTCATCAACTACGATGGCGAGATGGATCTTTTTTTCCTGGAATTCTTTCAGAAGAATATTGATTTTTTTGTTTTCCGGAACAAAAAATGCGGGCCGCAATAGCTCTGCCCATTCGAACTCATCCGGTTTTTCAAGATGCGGCAACAGGTCTTTAACGTAGAGAATACCAACAATTTTGTCGAAGTTTTCTTCATAGGCGGGGATTCGTGAATACCCGGAATTGAGAATGATTTGGAGTAATTTGTGGTATTTTATCGAAATGTCCACAGCCGTAACATCAAGGCGTGGTTTCATGATCTCTTTTGCTTCGATATCACCAAATTTTACGATTCCCTTGAGGATTTTTCGCTCCTCAGCGGGTGCACCTTCAGCGGCTGTAAGATCAATGGCCTGAGACAGATCGTCCATCGAAAATTGCGCTGCTTTTCGGTTGATGCGGCGATCAACGATTCCGGAGCTCTTTACCAGGATGGCGCTTAAAGGATGTAGCAAAGTGATGAGAAACCTGAATGCCGGGGTCATGATAAGCGCGATTTTCAGCGGTTTAGAAGCGGAAAGAATCTTTGGCATTATCTCGCCAAAAATCAGCAGAACTGAAGTAACCAAAACCACCTGGATCAGGAAGGCAAATACCGGGTTATTTTCAACAACCACAATATTTGACAGTAAAAATGTGGAAAGAATGATGATAGCAACACTTACAAAATTGTTGGCAATCAATATTGTAGCCAGGAGTCGTTTTGGTTGTTCGAGCAGCGATATGAGCCTTTCACCGTTTTTGATTTTTCCTGATCTGATGTTTTTAATGTGCGATGCATCAAGTGAAAAGAAGGCAACTTCGGAGCCAGAGATAAAGGCAGAACAAAGGATGAGCAGAACCATCACCAAAAAACCGAAAATAACCGGGAAACTGACGGGCTGGAAGGTCAGGCCGGATGCCATCAGCAGCAGTTGCGGGAAAGGGTCAAGATCAGGGTCTTCCAAAATCAATAAGTGTTGGTTCAACTTCAACTAAAAACTTGCGGTGGCAAAAGTAAAAAAATCGTTTCAATTCAAACCACCTCCGTGCAAACGATCGGATTTAGCAAAAACAAATAACTGATATTGAGTTTATTATCAATATCAATTTAACCAGTGAATAAAATGATTTTGTCAGGTAAGTCTAAAAAGGCAAATCATCTGTTGGTCCTTGCTCTGGCGCATGGAAATCATCTTCCACCTTTTCAGGAACCGCCGGCGGCTGGTATTGCGAGCCTTCCTGGGTGTCTTTTTTACCAAGCATCAGGAATGAGTCTCCATTAATTTCGGTGATATACTTTTTGACACCATTTTGCTCGTACGAGCGGGTCTTTATTTTGCCTTCGAGGTAAATGGAACTGCCTTTGCGAAGATATTTTTCAGCAATCTCGGCCTGTGTGCGCCAAAGGACAATATTATGCCATTCGGTCTGATCCACACGCTTTCCATCTTTGTCTTTGTAGCTCTCGGTGGTGGCCAGCGAAAAAGTGGCCTTCTTTACGCCGTTTTCGAAGGTGAGAACATTTGGGTCGCCGCCCAGATTTCCAACCAGAATAACTTTGTTTACTCCTGCCATAGTTTCAAGTTTTGAGGTTTAAATTGATCAACAAATGTAGATTAAATTCATGAATTTGTTGCCGCTTGTTGACAAATGATGGTAAATTTGTTTCCTGTTGGTTAATCCGGAAGGAGAACTTAATCATAAAACAAAACCATTCTAATGAGAAACATTTGGATAAACACGCTGATAACCATTGCGCTGATGAATTTGGTATTCCTCACTTACGCGCAGTTGCCAAAGGTTGACAGCCTCGAACAACTGATCAACAACGAGAAGGTAATGGCCGGGCAGCGTGTTCAGGCTATGATTGAGCTGGCGCGGTTGCAAATGCCGGTTTCAACTTCGCAGTCTATCGAAACTGCAAAAAACGCATTGATTCTGGCTGAAAAAATTGCAGATAAAAAGCTGATGGCAGATGCCACAAAGGAGATTGCCAAAGGGTTTTACAGGCAAAGCGACCTTGCCAACGCGCTCGAATATTTCAAATTGGCATTAAAGATCAATATCGAAATCAATCATACAACTGAGCTTGCTGCAAGTTACAACAATGTGGGGGTGGTTTACAACCGGCTGGGTTACTACGACCTTGCTTTGCAAAACCACCTTAATCAGCTCAAAATCAACGAAGAAAATGGCAATCAACGGGGCATCGCCATCTCACATCTGAACATCGGGAATATCTACGAAAACCTCAACGATTATGACAAAGCCAGGGAACAATATCTGAAATCAGGAGAAATGCACCGGGCACTCAGCGACAGCAACTCCTATTCAAATACCTCCATCAACCTGGGCGTGGTGAGTATGAAACTGAAAGAATTCGAAAAAGCGAGGGGATTTTTCAACGAAGCCCTTGCGATAAAAGAGAAAGACGGCGACATGATCAATATTGCCGCCATCTACACCAACCTGGGTGTGATCAATCTTTCGGAGAACAACCTGACCGGAGCGCTCCGATACTTCGAAATGAGCCGGGCTATCTATGATTCCATTGATAACCGGCAGGGTGTGGCTGCTGCATTACTAAACATCGGCGAGGTAAAATTGCGTTTGAAGCGTTTTGAAGAGAGCTATGCGCTGTTTTCGGATGCTTTAAGGATAGCTCAGGAAATTGATTCGCGCAAACTGATTCTCGATGCCAAATCCTACCTGGTGAAATGGTTTGAAACGACCGGCGATTTTGGGCAGGCGTATGAGTATTTTACTGCCGTTACTGTGCTCAAAGACAGCTTATTGAACAGTGAAAAAAGCCTCCAGATCAAAAACCTGCAAATTGTTTATGAAGTTGAGAAGAAAGAAAAGGAGATATTGGAGCAAAGCATCGCCATCGAGCGATTGAAGTCGCGCCAGTTCTATTTCTGGATGATTATTCTTGCGGTGTTTGTTCTGGCAGCCACGCTTTTCTGGATGTACCGGATCAAGAAACGACTTAACCGGCAGCTGGAACTCAGGATTGAAGAGGCGCTGAAGAAGCAAAACGAACAGCAACAGGTGATTGTGCATCAATCAAGCCTGACCTCGCTGGGAGAGCTGGCTTCGGGGATTGCACACGAGATAAAGCAGCCCTTGCAGAACATATCGCTGGCTGTCGAAAGCATTCAGCTCGAAAACCAGGAAGATGCCCCCGACCGAAATTTCATAAGTCAAAGTATCAAAGATATTCACGAAGATATTAAGCGTATCAAGCTGATTATTAGTGAGATCAGTAAATTTTCGCGTGGCCAGCAGATGATGATCCAGGAACCATTCGATTTCAACGAGGGGATCGAAAAAGCCTTCATTCTTGCCAGGACTAAATTCTCCGATTATCAGATTAAAGTGGAGTTTGATCTTGACCGCACAATCCCCGAAGTGCTTGGAAATCCCTACAAGTTCGAGCAGGTTGTGGTCAATTTCTTCAACAATGCCAAGGATGCTATCGAGGAACAGGCGGCTCGTTCAGAGGGATCATTTGAAAAATTGATGAAAGTCAGGAGTTGTCAGGACAAACACTTTATCAGCCTGGAGGTTAGCGATAATGGGATAGGAATTCCGGAGCAGCTAAAGACCAATATCTTCCTGCCGTTTTACACCACTAAAAGTCTTGGAAAAGGAACCGGGCTGGGGCTGTCGATTTCGCTGGGTATCGCTAAAGAAATGGGAGGCTTTATTGAAGTGGAGTCCGAAGAGGGCAAAGGAACTTTGATGCGGCTCAAAATTCCGCAACCAAAAAAAATTGATTGATTCGTTTAACCAACCGATTTTGGTGCTTTTAAAGCAGGTTACACCAAACGAATTGTCAGGGGATGCAATCACTCCAATTGGTCAGCAAGTGTCTGCCATTTTTCTATGGATGATTTCAGCTACCTTGCTGCGCATGTTTTTTTCTAAAAAAGAAACAAACCGGCCTGAAAATCGTTTAAGGCTTCATTAATCACTATTAATTTTAAAGATATTCTTATGAAATTTTACAGGTTTTTAGCTTTTGCAATGTTGCTTGCAGCAGGCGTGGTTTTTACGGGTTGCAGCGACGATGAAGATGACACCGTGGATATGGGACCAACGATCTCGTTGAAAACAGGAACCGGCTACACGTCAGCAGATTTTGAAGTTTACAACGACAGCACGCTCAAATTCGGTGTTACGGCCAACAAAAGTACCACACACGATCACAACCTGGCAAGATTGAACATCTATTATAACGATCTTACCCTTGTGGATTCGACTATGGATGTAGCCAGTTTTAACGGCGATTTCGAAATCAAATTTGTTGGCATCGGTACCGGGGTTATGAAATTCAAGATCACTGCTCACGGTGGTTTGAGCGACGAAACGACGCTGAACGTGACTATTAAAGAGCCTCCTTATCTTGGCGAGGAAGTAATGAAAACCACTAACATCGAAATGGGTTCGTTCAACGATCCCATCGGAAGTTTTTACAATACCGTTGATGCTTTGGTCTATACAGTGCCGGATGCAAAACTCAATCAGGCCAAAGTTGACTTTCTTTTTTTCAGGGGTGTGACAAATCTTAATACCATCGCAGCTCCTGATGACGCAGATGCAAATACAATCCCGTCATTTGATCTTGGTAGCTGGACAACAAAAAATGCTACCCGTCTTTACCTTACAACCATGACAGCAGCAGAGTTTGATGCCATCGGCGACCTTCACATTTTCCCCGATTTCAACACTGCCACAGCAGCTTCGAGGGTTAATCAGCTGGCAAATGGCAACGTGCTGATGTTCAAGACAGTCGGTGATAAGCTTGGATACATAAAAATCGTAGATCTTTACTCAAAGGGCGATAAACTTAAGATGGATGTAATCGTGCAAAAATAGCCTCCGATTCACCCGAAAAGATGCCGGTTTTGAAGTAAAAATGCTTTCAGACCGGCATTTTTCATTAGCTTAAATCTATAGTCCGATCCCTAAACCATTTAAAATCAACCTATGAAATACCGTCATTCAAGGTTTTCAAAACTTATTAACCAACTGCCAGCCATTGCAGGCGTAATACTAATTTTGCCGCTTTACTGATCCTCTTATGATTGACGCGTTACTTCAAAGTTTATTCAATAATCATCTTTTTGCAGGGTTGCTCTACTTGTTCCTGTTCATGCTGCTTGTGCAACTTGTCTATTTCTGGGCATTTTTCAGCCAGCTTGCATTTCGCAAATCCGGAGTTGAAAATCCTGAAAAGCCCCCGGTATCAGTCATACTGGTTGCCAGCAATCATTACAACGATCTCCGTAAACATCTTCCGGAAATTCTCAGCCAGGATTATCCCAACTACGAAGTGGTTGTTGTAAACGATGCATCAGAAGATGGGAGCGATGAGCTGCTGGAGCGTTTTGCAGAGCAATATCCACATCTTAAAGTAGTTGTGATGCATCAGAGCCTCAACTGGTTCAAGGGAACAAAATTTCCACTTTCGATCGGCATCAAATCAGCAAAAAATGAAATTATCCTGGTCACCGAAACCAACTTTGTGCCGCTAAGCAACAAGTGGCTCAGCGAGATGATGAAATGCCGGAAAGATAAGACAGAGATTATCGTTGCTCATTCCACTTTTGCTACAGGCTCAAAAATTAATGCCTGGTATCGTTTTGCCGGTTTTTACCGGCAACTGCTTAACTTCTCCGCAATTCTGACCAAATTAACTTTTACCGGGTCTGCCAGTAACCTGATTTTCACCAGGAGCTTGTTTTACGATAATCAGGGATTTACGTCGCATTACACCAAATCTACCGGTACGGGTGAGATGTTTGTTAATCAGGCTGCTACGAGGTCCAACGTTAGCCTGCAGATTTCATCTGAGAGCAGGATGGCATTTGCCAAGAACTTGGCGTTCGGTAAATGGCTGGAAAAAGAAAATGACAATTTTGAGATCCATCGCTATCTGAAGTTCTCTCACCGGGCGTTTAACTCCCTGTTTTTTAACTCATTATTGCTCTTCTTCCTGGCTTTTGCCGCTCTGATGATACTCAATCTGCACTGGGAAATCATACTTGGACTGTTTGCGTTGCGCTTTATCAGCCAGTTGCTTGTGTTTGGATTTGCCCAAAAGAAGCTATCTGAGAAAGGTTTGTTGCTTTTTACCCCGCTTTTCGAGATTTTTCTCCACCTGGTTCATTTCTTCCTTCGTTTCAGGCTTTTATTTGACAGAAAGAAAATATGGAACTAACCCGGCGACAGTACAATTTTGATGAGATCGTACCTCGTGAGGGAACCGATTGTGTGAAGTATGACCTGCGGAAGGTCTATTTTGGCGCTGAGGATGTTATTCCGATGTGGGTGGCCGACATGGATTTTCGCACTCCGGATTTCATCATCGGGGCAATCCGTCAGCGCCTCGATCACGAGGTTTTGGGTTATTCCATCCGGTCGAAAAAATTCAATTCCGCTATTGTCGGCTGGATGCAAGCACGCCATAATTGGAAAATCAATCCATCGTGGGTCACCTTCAGTCCGGGAGTGGTTCCTGCACTCAATATGCTGGTGCTTGCTTTCACTCAGCCCGGTGATAAAATTATCGTTCAGCCCCCGGTCTATTTTCCTTTTTTCGCAGCCATCGAAAATAATGGCCGCACGAAAGTGGAGAATCCGCTGAAGCTTGAAAATGGCAGGTTGTGTATAGATTTTGATGATTTGAGATCAAAGGCCGAAGGAGCAAAAATGATCCTGATAAGTCATCCGCAAAATCCCGGGGGTAGTGTATGGAAAAAGAACGAACTTGAAGAACTTGCAGAAATCTGCCTCAAACATAACATCCTGATGGTCAGCGACGAAATACATTCGGATCTGGTATTTCCACCCTTAACTCACATTCCGCTGGCTTCGCTTTCCGGTGAAGTTGCCAGGCAAACCATTACCTGTAACGCGCCATCCAAAACCTTCAACATTGCCGGACTGGCCACCTCTTACCTCATTATCCCCGATGAAGAAAAGCTGAGAAGATACAACCGGATGTTGAATGATGAATTGCACCTTAACATGGGTAACCTTCCGGGAAATATTGCACTTCAGGCAGCATACAATCACGGCGCAGACTGGCTGGAGCAACTGCTGGATTACCTCCAGAAAAACATCATTCTTGTAAAAGAATTCTGCGCCGGACATTTGCCACAAATCACTCCGATTATCCCTGAATCTACCTACATGATATGGCTCGACTGCCGGAAAATGGGTTTGCAAGGTGATGCCCTGAAAGATTTTTTCATCCAAAAGGCGAAAGTTGGATTTAACGACGGCAGGGTTTTTGGTACGGGCGGCGATGGTTTTATGAGGATGAATGTCGCATGCCCGCGGTCGGTAGTGGAAGAAGCGCTGCTAAGGATAAAAAAAACCTTGTAAAAGATTCTCCATCAGGTTCTTAAGGCCGGCATTGCAACCATTTCTCCCCGTAACTGTTTAGTAAACATGTTCAGTCTAAAAAGCTCAGAAACTGCTGATTTTTAGCGCTTTTACCCCTGACCCAAATGGGAGAACGCTAAAATTCAGCAGTTTGGAAAAGTCCCCATTTGGGGATTTAGGGGCAAATGGGCTTTTTAGACCGGACTCATAAATGCAATTTACACCGCTTTTGTGTAAATTTGCAGAGGGAACGTTTTGAGCCAATCAGATGCAGAATTTTTACAAACATATTGTTCTGGTTTTTTTTCTTTTAGTAAGCGCTGGTATTAACATCTGCGCCCAGCCACAAATCCAGGCGGTAACTCCCAACGGCCTGACCATTGCCAGATACGAAAAGTTTGAACTGACTGTGGCGCTCAGCGCTACCTTTTCCTCTCCCTACGATTTTGACCAGGTAAACCTCCAGGGGATTTTTACCTCTCCTTCGGGAAATGTTTTTGTGGTGGATGGGTTTTATTTCCAGGGATTTACCATGCCGGAGCCCAATGTGCTGGTTGCCGATGGAGCGCCGGGCTGGCGAATCCGCTTTTCGCCCAACCAAGCCGGAACCTGGAATTATGTGGTTAAAGTAACAGATACCCAGGGAACGGCTACCTTCTCCAACCAGCAATTTACCTGCACCAACTCAACTCACAAAGGGTTTGTAAAAAGATCAGGCGCTAACCTTGTATATGATAACGGCGACCGGTTCGTTGCCCTGGGAACCAACCTGGCCTGGACGGAGTGGGCAACGGGCTTCACCATTTACAACGACTGGATTTCGACCCTGAAAAGCAATGGCGGGAACTATGTGAAAATTACAATGGCGCCATGGATTTTTGGGCTGGAATGGGGCGCCGGAATGCTGGGAAACTACATCAGCAGGCAAAACCGGGCATGGGCGCTCGACTGGGTTTTTGATAAATTGTTGCAGAATAACGTCTATTGCCAGCTGCACTTCCTGGTACACGACGAATTGCGAACCGAATCGAACACCGGCTGGAATGAAAATCCCTATAAAAGCACTAACGGCGGGCCATGCGCCAATCCACAGGATTTTTTCACCAATGCCACAGCTAAAAAGTTTTACAAACAAAAGATCCGTTATGCCGTTGCCCGCTGGGGATACTCTTCTTATCTGCACTCCTGGGAGGTGATGTCGGAAACGGATAACACAGGATTTTACAGCAGCAACTATAGCCAAACGTACAATTGGGTGGTGGAGATGACCGACTACGTGAAGACCAGGGATATCCACCAGCGGCCGGTTACCTCCGGATATGCCTGGCCTCAGAACGATCCTGCTTACTGGAGTCATAACCTTGTAGATTATTCGCAGATCCACCTTTACGATTTCATTCCCGACCTGGAAATGAAAGTGTATAATTACTCAAGGCATTACATTGACAAATTCCAGAAACCACATATTGCCGGTGAGTTTGCACTTGGTCACAATCCAACAACCATCAATCAATCCGATCCCGGAGGCGTTGCCTTTCACAACGTGCTGTGGTCATCGGTGTTTTCGGGGACGATGGGCTCGGCCATGTCGTGGTGGTGGGATAACTATCTCTATCCCAACGGGTTCTTCAGCTATTTTCAGCCTATTTCCTCCTTTATCAGTCAGGTAAATATAAAAGAAACCTCCTGGTATCATGAAATGCCGTTGACGAGCAGCAGCACCCACGAAATTCTCGAAGTTTTCCCGGATTTTTCCTCAACATCGGCGAAAGCGCCAGCCAATACCTTCTACATCGGGCCGTCGGGTTCCATAAGCCCTACGGTGATGGACATGGGGCAGCATCTATTTGGCGGACTTTATGCTTCGCTTCGCAATCCGCCGGCATTTCACGTGAATTATATTAAACCAGGAAAATTCCGGGTAAGGACGGGCAATGTAGCGGTGTTGTCGAAAGTGAAAATAAGGCTGAACGGAGTAACTCTTGTCAATACCACAGCCTCCACCAACTCAACCTACAGCATTGATGTGCCTGCCGGAATTCATGTTATTGAAGTAGACAACTCCGGAACCGGCATTCTGAAGATTGAAAAATACATTTACGACAACTACATTCCGCAGCTACGCACATTCACCTTGCGCAAAAGCAATCATGTTGCCGGCTGGTTTCAGAACATCAATTACAACTGGAAAAAGTTGCAGGAAAGTGGCCAGCCGGCGCCGGTAAGCGGTGGAAAGATTGAGCTGGGAAACCTAACACCCGGACTTTACAAGGTGAACTGGTACAACGCAAATGCGGTACTTGATTCCACACGGTTGAAGTTTGCACAGAACGGATCGCTTTCGCTTGATGCCCCACCGATCGTTTGGGATGGCGCTTTTGATGCGAAATTCTTTGTTCCGTTCAGTATTGATTTTGCTGCCAGTCCGCGTTCCGGATTCTCACCGCTCACCGTGCAGTTTACCGATCAGACGACCTACACAACCGGCGGAAACTTCAGCTGGATGTGGACTTTTGGCGACGGAACCTTTAGCTTTCAGCAAAATCCTCAAAAAACTTACAGTAATCCGGGTAGCTACACGGTTTCGTTGCAGGTGAGCCAGGGGCAATATGTTCATTCCATTACTAAAGCCAGTTTCATTGTAGTTGAGCAACCTCTTGTGGCCAATTTTTATGGCAGCCCGACCATCGTTCTGCCAGGAAGCCCCGTCCAGTTCACCGATTTATCTCTCGGTGGCCCGGTAAGCTGGCTCTGGAATTTTGGCGATGGTACCTTTGGTTTTCAGAAAAATCCGCCAAAAATCTACAACCAGCCCGGAAATTACACCGTTTCGCTTACTGTGCAGAAAGGTTCGCAAAACAGCACAATGACCAAAACCAACTACATTCAGGTGTTGGTTCCGCTGGTGGCTGATTTTACTTCCAATGCAACGCTGGCTTTACCAGGCCAGCCAATAGCATTTATCGACCTTTCCACCGGCTCACCGGCTACCTGGTCGTGGAATTTTGGGAACGGATCAACCAGTAACCTCAAGAACCCGGTCATCAATTATGCTAATCCCGGGATTTACAATGTTTCGCTCACTGTAGCCACAGCCCACCAGCAAAACAGCATTACCAAAAATGCTTACATCACGATCCTCCCGGTCTTAAATGCTGATTTTGCGGCAGTCACAACGCTGGTGGTTGCAGGTAATCCAGTGAGTTTTACTGATCTTTCTGCCGGCTCACCGACTTCGTGGAGCTGGAATTTTGGTAATGGGCAAACCTCCTCGCTCCAAAATCCAACACACACTTTTTCTCAGGCAGGATTTTACACCATTAGCCTCACGGTTAACGATCCGCTGCAAACTTCCACGAAGATCAGGCAAAATTATATCCAGGTTCTGGAGCCTTTGTTGGCCGGGTTCTCAGCCAGTGCAACTACCGTTGTGCCAGGCCAGAACATTACTTTCACAGACACTTCTACCGGATCACCCTCCACCTGGCTTTGGAGTTTCGGCAACGGAATCACAAGTACACTGCAAAATCCCTCTCTAAGTTATACCGCTCCGGGAACCTACAGCGTATCGCTCACCGTGACGAATGCTTATCAGCAGAATACAGTGCAGAAAACGGATTATATCACCGTGCTTGTGCCAATGGTGGCCGACTTTGTGGCAAATACGACTTTTGGCTGGACAGGTCAGACCATTCAGTTTACCGACCTTACTACAGGAAACCCTGATACCTGGCTGTGGAATTTTGGCGATGGTCAGGTATCAACCGTTCAAAACCCGTCACATTTTTTCTCACAGGAAGGCTACTACACAATAAGCCTTACTGCGAATAATCTCTATCAATCATCCACGGTCACAAAAACCAATTATCTCTATATTCGTGAGCCGCTGGTCTGCGATTTTACGGCCGACACAACACTGATTGTAATTGGCGATTCAGTTCAGTTTACCGATCTTACCACTGGATTTCCCGAATCCTGGTCATGGGCTTTTGGCGATGGTAAAAGCTCAATAAAGCAACATCCTAAACACGCTTACCCGGCTGCCGGCGAATACACGGTTTCGCTGAGGGCAAGGAGGGGTTTTTACAACAATCTGAAAGTAAAAGCTAATTACATCAAAGTAATCCCAAAACTTGAGGCGGCGTTCACTTCTAATAAACAACTGGCTTTTGTTGATGAGCCGGTACAATTTACCGACCTTTCGACCGGGAACCCCGACTCCTGGTTTTGGGATTTCGGCAACTACAGCAATGCAGTTACTCAGCATCCTGAAATGCATTTCAGCGACCCGGGAATTTATACGATCAGCCTCACAGTGGCCAATGAATATTTTCAGGATTCGCTTGTCAAGCCTGGGTTTATTACCGTCATCGAGCCGCTGGTGGCCAATTTCACGGCTGCTGTTTTCGAAGTAAATGTGGGAGAAAAGGTGCAGTTTTCTGATCTTACTACCGGTGGACCGGAATTATGGAAATGGATTTTCAGCAGCGGCGATACTTCCGTGGTGCAAAATCCGTGGATAACTTTCTGGCAGCCTGGTTTTGTGGATGTTACGCTGATTGTTCAAAATCAATACCTTAGTGATACCATCACAAAACCAAATTTCATTTATGTAAAACCCACCGTTTACAATCAGATACTCAGCCTACCAGCAGGATGGAGCGGAGTTTCCACGTATATTCAACCCACTTCATTGTTCATCGAAGATATTTTTTCCGCTGTTTCCGATAAGTTGATTTATGCCATCAATGAGCAGGGAATTTACTGGCCTGCGTTCAACATAAACACCATCGGCATCTGGGACGTAACAAAAGGACTTATCGTAAATATGAGCGCCCCCGGCGAAGTGACCATCGAGGGTTATCAGCTGGTGGATGAGCAAAAACTTTTATCCCAGGGCTGGAATATTTTCCCGGTTTTAAGCCCTTGCGAGCGGCCGGCTGAAACGTTGCTACAACCGCTTGAAGGCAGTTTTCAGCTTATAAAAACGGCTGACGGCACAAAAGTTTACTGGCCCGAAACCGGAGTAAATACGCTCCAAATCCTCAAACCCGGCATTTCCTACCTGATCTTTGTCCACCAGGAAAACCTCTTTACTTTCCCGGCTTGCGGAGGAAACTAAAGCAATACAATTAATTCTGATTCAGTTTAATACGCCCTCTCGTTGCGGTTTTCGATAAAGTTGATGAAGGAGCGGTTGACCACTTTGTTGCCTCCGGGTGTGGGGTAATTGCCCGTGAAATACCAGTCGCCGCGATGGTTGGGGATTGCGGTGTGCAGGTCTTCGATGGTTTGATAGATGATCTCAACTTTTGAGCCGATTCCGGGAGGGGTAACAATTGCCGAAATTTTTTCGGAGATCTGCTTTGCGGTAAAAGGCTTGTAGATATCTTTTACATAATTGGTGATTTCCTCTTTGGGCTTTTTCTCCTGCGATTTGGCTTTTTTGTACACTTCGTTGATGATGTGTTCCTGATGGGTGTCGTGCAGCAGCTCTATTGCAGCCCTGAAAGCTACAAATTCACTGAGTTTGGTCATATCAATACCATAGCAGTCGGGGTAGCGGATCTGCGGCGCCGATGATGCCACCACTATCTTTTTTGGCCCAAGCCGGTCGAGAATCCGGATTATACTTTGCCGAAGGGTAGTTCCTCGGACAATGGAATCGTCAATTACCACCAGGTTGTCAATTCCTTCCCTTATCACGCCGTAGGTAATATCGTAAACGTGCCCAACCAGGTGGTCGCGGCCACTCTCTTTGGTAATGAATGTGCGGAGTTTAACGTCTTTGACGGCAATGTCTTCGATGCGCAGCGAACAGCTAAGAATCTGGTTTACTTTTTCGGGTGTGATCTGGTTTCCCAGCCCAATAATGAGGTCGGTTTTGAGCTGGTTGCAAAACACGTGAAGCTCTTCAACCAGTCCTTTGAATGCCACCGCTGCCGTGTTGGGAATATAGGAAAATACTGTGTTCTCCAGATCGTGGTTAATGCTTTTGAGGATAGCAGGTGTAAGTAATTTCCCGAGCATTTTGCGCTCCTTGTAAATGTCCTTGTCGGTTCCGCGCGAGAAATAGATGCGTTCGAAGGAACAGGATTTTTTTTCTTTTAGTTCGGTGAAGGGGACTTCGCTGATTCGTCCGTCTTTTTTGATTATCAGCACATGTCCGGGTTTCAGCTCCTGCACTTTTTCAGCCTTGACGTTAAAGGAGGTTTGAATCACAGGCCGTTCGGAAGCTGCCACGGCTACTTCATCATCGGCATAATAAAACGCCGGTCTGATGCCTGATGGATCTCGCATAATGAATGCGTCGCCATGGCCAAGCAGTCCGGCAATCACATAACCGCCGTCCCAGTATTTTGCGGCACGGCTAAGTATCTGTCTTACATCGAGATCCAAAGCGATTTTGTCGGTGATCTCCTTTTTTACCAGTCCCTGCTTTTTGTATTTCTGGTAATGGATTTCATTCTCCTCGTCGAGAAAATGACCAATTTTTTCCAGAATCGTTATCGTGTCTGTAGTTTCGATGGGGTATTGACCCAATTCCACCAGTTGGCTGAACAGTTCATCAACGTTGGTCATGTTGAAATTGCCCGCCAGCACAAGGCTTTTCGTCATCCAATTATTTTCACGGAGCACCGGATGCAGGTTTTCGATTTTGTGCCCGCCGAAAGTTCCGTACCGGAGGTGGCCAAGAAAGACTTCGCCGGTAAATTCCATGTTTTTTTTCAGCCAATCCGTATCATTCAGCAGTTCAGGGTGTTGTGACTGGATTTTGGAAAACTGCCTGTAAATGTGATCGAAGGTGTCAATGATCGGGGTGGATGAGTTGGAGCGAAACCGGTTGATGTACCGGATGCCTGGCTCCATATCGAGTTTGAGGTTGGCAATCCCTGCTCCGTCCTGCCCGCGGTTGTGCTGCTTTTGCATCATCAGGTGCATTTTGAGCAGGGGGTAAAATGGGGTACCATATCTGGCCTGATAAAACTCCAGCGGCTTTAGCAACCTTAAAAGAGCAACGCCGCATTCGTGGTTAATGAAATCACTCATTGTGTGGTTTTTAGCTGTGAAAACCTAATCAGTTGACGGCACAAAGGTAATATGGAACGTCAAACCGGGCGGGTTAAAATCGGGTTCATGTGAAAAATGAGAGCTTGAACGGATAACAGGATTGGTGCTGGCGCATCAGAAGTCCAGGCTCATAGAGAAATAGAATATGGGATCTTTTTTAAATTTACCATCTTCGATACCCCAGGCCAGGTCGCCTTTCATGAAATAGCCCAAAAGTTTTGTGCGCGCCCCGAATCCGATCCCGCCGATGATGGGGTCTTTTTCATACTGAACCTTGATTCGCAGTGGGCCGTAGGATTCGTATTTGGTGTAGAGCACATTATTTTCATCGTATGGATTCCAACCCGACCACGCAGTTCCAACATCTCCAAAACCGACCAGCTGGAAATTTTTTACAAACTCAGAATTAATGGGACGGTTGAGAAAATAGGTAAACACAGGGAATCTTAGTTCTGAGTTGATAACCAGGAAGTTATTCCCGTTACGGGCATTCTGGTTGAACCCGCGCATGCTGGTTGCAACTGTTTGGTAAGCCCAGTTCTGCTCTGGGTCAATGCGCGTTTCAGGATCAAACTCTGCACCAACCCAGCCATCGGCACCACCCATGAAATAGAGCAACCGGTCGCTTCCGAAGTTTGTGCTGCCCGCAATCCGGTTTGCCCAGATAAACGACCTGTGGATACGTTTGTAATTCCTCATGTCAAATCCCAGCACCATCAGGTTGTTGCCCGACTGGTCAATTTTCTGATTATATTCGGCAAAGATCATAAAACGGTTGCCCTGTGGCAGATTCAACCCAAGTTGCCGGCTATCGTCATAAATAAGCTGTGCTTTTGCACCACCCCAGTTCATCACCGAGTTCGGTTCTTTAATTAGCTGTTCGAAAGGGCCGGTGATGATATAATTTTCGTTCCGGGCCAGAAAAGTACCGCGCAGGCGAAGCGTTCTTGTGAGTGGCCAGGTTAATATCAGGTAGCCCTCATATATCTTTTGCCGCTGAATGAATGATGAGGTGACAACCTCCTCAAGATAGCGATGCTGAAAAACCACTTCTTTATCAAGCCGTTTTTTCAGGTTAGCGAAATTCAGGAAGAACTCCTTGTTTACAAGATCCAGCCCAAGCCTCACACCGCCCATAATCCGGTAATCCTCCATCAGATCAGTCATCCCAACCATAAAAGTCGGGCTGAACCCGGGGTTGGTGTAAAATGGAAAATCTGCCGATGAAAATGGTTGGTACATTTTGTTGAGGTAGGAGAAGTCGAGTTGCGTAACTACTTTGTTGATAGAGTATTCGGTGTAATAATTTCGCTGGATCGGGATGATAAATTCAGGGATGGAGTCGGCTTCTTTTTCCTCTTTTCTGAAACGATTTGCCAGCGCATTCACACTATCGGGCATGTTAATCCCAATTACTCCCTGCATCCTCGCCTGGATATCGGTTGAGTCTGTTTGAGTAAAAGTAGAATCGGCGATCTGCTCATCCGAAATATCTGCAGAGAAACTCTCATCACGCATCACATTCCTGAAACTTTTGCGAGTTCGCTGCTCTGAAGGCTTTCCGGCAGGAGCTCCCATATTGCTGATTGCCTCCTGAATAGCCTGCCCGATAGGAGTAGCCGGTCTTTCAATAAACCTCTCCGCAGGAACCAGCGTTTTGGCGAAGGTAGTTTTTCCTGGCTGCACCGGCGTGAGGCGATCAGGGAGCAGCAGATCTTTCCGGTAGAGATTATCCAGCCTTTTATTGTTGATAATGAATGCGTTGGAAATTGCTTTTGGAGTGATATCGTGGTGAAGTATGCCTGCCGAATAATTAGTGAATGGAAACGATCGGGTAAAAAAGCGATAATGAACGGTTGTATCCACCCATGCTACAGCGCTGTCGGGCTTCCCGAGGAACTGATTGTAGATTCCACTTTCATCGCCAAGGTACGACAGGTAATTTTTACTGTAGCCCACAGGCTGCCTTTCATTGATGCCGGGAGTGTTGGTAATCCTTCGCAGCTCCGGGCTTTTGGTGGCGTAGTTGTAAAGAAAAATGTCATAATCAGCTTTCTGCCTGGTAAAGCCTCCCTTTATACCCGTCACCAGCGTGTCGCCGGGGCGATTGGAGCTGAAGACAATTTTAGTTGAACTTTCGGTAAAGCGCGGGTTCAGGTCGTCGTAAATGTCGTTGGTAATTCGCTCAGGACTTCCAGAAATCAGATTAAAAGTAAAAATATCGCTTTGTCCCCCCTGTACTGCCGAAAGCAGCAGCATCTGGCCATTATCGGAGTATGAGAAATCAAGGATTTTTTCAAACCCGAACAGGCTGCGCTCTGTCCATTTCTTTTCTTCAAGATCATAAAAATTGAGCTGGTTCAGTCCTTTATCCTCAATTAAAATACTTAGTATCCGGCCGGTTGGATGCCAGGCGATAACCGGGTAAGCGTAATCTATCTTTTCGTCGAGCCGGTAGCCGCCAGTGCGGAGTTTTTTCAGTTTGCGGGTGTTGTAATTATAGAGCCACACATGAAATTTTCCGGTTTCGTTGGTTACAAAAGCCATGTGCTCGCCGTTGGGAGAGGCTTTGAGCTGCGAATAACTGCGACCGTTTACATTCCGTTTCAGCACCCGTTTTCCCTGCAATTTGGCATCGTCGGGCAGAGGGTCGAAGTTTTCGGCATCAGCCGCGTAAATCCCGGTAAAATGATTGAACCATTCATCATACATGGTTTTGAGTGTTGTACCCAAAACGTATTGAAACCCTGTATCGAGGCTCCGGCTTACGCGGATCATGTTAATGATATTCACCACATTATCCCGGCCGTATTTGTCGGCAATAAATTTCCAGAACGAATGTCCTGCATCTTTTACATAAAACTCGTCGCTCACGAGCCGGTTGAAGTTCTTGTATTTTCCTGAAGCTAAAGCACTTCTGATCCGGTTGTCCACATCAGAATTCCATTCTTCAGCCAGGTAGGAAACCAATCCCAGCGTAAACCATTCCGGCATATTCTGCAAAAAGGAGTTCATCATTTGTGAACCGATATTGCTGCCAAAAATGGAATTCTGAAGCAACACATGCGCAATTCCCTGCCTTATCTGGCGCTCGAAATTGGCGATTGATCCGTCGAAATACAGAATTACTTTGTTGCCAAGGATGTAGGATACCCCACCGGTATTGTATTGCGAATTGTCGCTGACCCCAATGTTGCTCTGCTTTAAATCGTTGAGGTTGTTGAAGATAATGAATTGAACTTTCCCGCTGAGGTAGGTTCCAAGCACGGTTTCCATCCTTACAAGCTCTGATGTGGCATACTTCGAAGTATGTTCGGCTAACTCCTTTCCATTGAGGTAGAAATAGGTATCAAAACGGTCGAATTTATAGTAAGTCCATAGGAAATCCTTGAATTGAACCCGGCTGCGCCCAAACTCCATCTGATAACCCTCGTAAAACTGCGCTTTACCCTGATAAGGCAGAAACATCAAAATCAGAGCAGCAATCAGCAGCTTGTTTTTCACAGGTAATAAATGACGGGTAAATAATCGCATCATACGCAACTACAGCAGGTTTTTGGTTTATCTCCTCAACAAATCCTCTCAACCTTAAATTTGAATATTGATAACTTTGTAACCTCTAAATTATTTTGCCGTAAAGACGGCATTCAACCTTACATTAACAAAAGGATAGTTAAAATGATTACAATCGAACGACTGGTTTTCAATCCGTTTCAGGAAAATACTTACATCGTGTATGACGAGACCCTGAAGTGTGCTATCATTGACCCGGGCTGCTCCAACAGGTGGGAAAATGATGACCTTGATAAGTTTGTAAAGTCAAAAGGATTGCAACCAGTTGCTCACCTTTATACCCACTGCCACCTCGATCATGTGTTCGGAATTGCGCACGTTCACCGGAAGTATGGACTGCTGCCGGTAATGCATCCCGAATCGGTAAAGATCCTGCAAACTGCTCCCGCCCAGAGCAGGATGTTTGGTGTTGAGATAGAAGAAATCATCGAGCCGCAATCATTTATTAATGAAGGAGATAAGATTCAAATTGGCAGCGCTGCACTCGAAGTGCTCTACACTCCCGGCCACGTTGACGGCCATGTCTGCTTTGTAAGCCACGAAGGGCGATTTGTGATTGCCGGCGACGTGCTGTTCAACGGCAGCATCGGCCGCACCGACCTCCCCACCGGCGACTTCGACCTGCTCGCCGAAAACATCCGCCAAAAACTCTACACCCTCCCCGCCGACTACCTTGTTTATCCCGGCCACGGCCCCCACACCACCATCGGACATGAGATGAATACCAATCCGTTTGTGAGAGCGATGTAGCTTTGGTCAAAATCAGCCTGAAAATAACAGGTGACTTTCTTAGAGGCATTTACTCATCAAATCAACAGAGTGATGCTGTTTTTTTGTCACCACTTTAGGTACAGTAGGGCACAACAGAAAATCTGCAAAATTGAATTCAAAACCAAAAAGGCGCTGGGCTCCCCACTGTTCCTGTTGTGGTTTATTATTTTCTATCTATTGCGCAGCCGCTAAAGTGTTGAACCAACTTTCGTCCAGAAACAGTTACAATTGAAATGTGAATGACCTGAAAAATACTTTTTTATTGTTTCGTCCTGATCGTAGCTAAATTTTTTAAGGAATGATAAATCATTATTAATCAATTATTTGAAAACTTTCTCCTTAGTTAAATTATCAAAAAATCGGGTTATTCAAAACAATTTTAAATAATTTCGCCAACGGTTAATTAAACAGCATTTAAGCATCAGAAACCATGAACAACATTAAAATCTTTGAAACTTTAGGATATATTACGAAAAAAGAGAGACTGGCCTCCATCGAGCACAACACCGATAATGCGCTGGTGCTCGAAACCCGCGAGCCGTATCCGGGCTATCACGGCACAAACGTTCCCCCAAAATTGATCCCGCTATCCATTTTTCTGGTTACCGACAAAAAATATTCGGGTGAACAGGTCATTAGATCAACTATGGCAGTGAAAAAACACTATCCCGATCATTTCGATGCCACGCCTGGTATGGTGATGCTGCGAAACAACCTGGCGCCGTGCATCAGGATCAAGGATATGGCATCCTATCACGACATTCAAAGCCTCATCATTGCTTATCGTAAGGCAGGAATTGACTTCATGAAAGACAAGATTCTTGAACCATTTGATGGATTGATCAGGATCAGAAAATATTTCAGCCTCAACATTTTGGGTGATGGATTTTACAGCGATGTTGACAACCCCTCGATGGCTTATTTTGAAATCCCGGGGCTGATTTCCTGGGATATGTTCGAGGAAATTACTTACGGGCTCAAGCCAAACGTGGAATACAACAATTTCGATGCTGCGCTTGGAGTCTTCTTCACCCCAAAAGGCGTAATTGACAACATCCGGATCTTTCATCCTGAGATAAACATCAATGAAGTGATGTATTTGCGCGACAAATACTTAGAAGAGATTAACCGGCGTATCTGATTTACACTGCCGGAAGTCCTGCTGCTGACGACGGGCGCCTGGTCAACCCGTCAGCGATCCATCAGTTCTCAATATTTTACTAATTTGCGCCCCTTTTCTAAAAGGCAGATTTAGTGAATAAGAAACTTCAAGATATAAGAGGTCAGTTTCCGGTACTGGAACGGCAGATTTATGGCAGGCCATTCGCATATTTCGACAATGCTGCCACCACGCAGAAGCCCATGACGGTAATTGACCGGCTGAAAAAGTATTACGAATCAGAAAACAGCAACGTTCACCGCGGCGTGCATTTTCTGAGCCAGGAAGCTACCTCGGCATTTGAGCAGGCAAGGATCAGAATTTCAGGATTTATAAATGCTGCATCGCCTTCCGAAGTCATCTTTACCAAAGGCACCACCGAATCCATCAACCTGGTGGCCAATGCTTATGGCAATAAATTTCTCGGTAAAGACGACGAAATCCTGATCACCTGGATGGAGCATCACAGCAATATTGTGCCCTGGCAGTTGCTTTGCGAACGAACGGGCGCCAGGCTGAAAGTTTGTCCGGTGACGCGGTCGGGTGAGCTGATCGTGGAGGCTTTTGAACAGTTGCTCAGCGAGCGTACAAAGCTGGTTGCATTAACCCATGTATCCAACGCCCTCGGAACTATCAACCCGGTAAAAGAAATCATTGCCAAAGTCCGAAAAACAAGCGCTGTTGTATTACTCGACGGTGCGCAGGCAGTTTCGCACATGGAGGTAGACGTCAGAGATCTGGATTGCGATTTTTATTGCTTTTCGGGTCATAAGATGTACGGCCCGATGGGGATTGGTGTGCTTTACGGAAAAGAGACATTGCTCGAAAAAATGGAACCTTACCAGGGTGGAGGGGAGATGATCTCGACCGTAACTTTCGAGAAAACCACCTACAACCAGTTACCTTTTAAGTTCGAAGCCGGAACACCTAATGTATCCGGGGTGCTGGGGCTGGAAACTGCATTGACATTTATCGAAGAAACCGGATTCGAATTCATTAAAAATCAGGAAGATGACCTGCTGAATTATGGAACTGCAAGCCTCAGCGAAATAGAGGGAATTTTGTTCTACGGCCAGGCAAGAAGCAAAGCCGGAGTAATTTCATTCAATATCGAAGGGATTCACCCGTATGATATCGGCACACTCATGGACAAAATGGGTGTTGCGGTGCGTACTGGTCATCTTTGCACTCAACCATTGGTGGATTTCTTTGGAATCCAGGGCTTTATCCGGGCATCATTCGCCGTTTACAATAAGCGCAGTGAAATTGATTTGCTCTGCGAAGCAATCAAAAAGTCGCGGGATATGTTATTGTAATGATTAAAAATTTGACAATGAATGCAATAGAAGAAAAGGGATTGCGGCTGGTCGAAGATTTCAGCATATTTGGCGACTGGCTCGAAAAGTACAATTACCTGATCGAATTGGGTAAAGATTTGCCATTGATTGACCCAAAATACAAGATCAAAAACAATCTGATCACCGGCTGCCAGTCGAATGTGTGGCTTCATGCCGAGTTCAGGGATGGCCGCGTTTATTTTACCGCCGACAGCGATGCAGTGATTACCAAAGGCATTGTAAACCTGCTGATAAAAGCGCTTTCGGGAGCAACGCCGGACGAGATCATCAACGCTAATCTCGGGTTTATTGATGAGATCGGGCTGAAGGAACATCTTTCGCCAACAAGGTCTAATGGACTGGTTTCGATGATAAAGCAGATGAAATTGTATGCACTGGTTTTCAAAACGAAAAGTGAAACGAAGGAGGAACAATCATGAGCGAAATGAGAACAAAAAATGAGATCAGAGAGGATGTGATAGAACAGCTCAGGACGATTTTTGATCCTGAAATTCCAGTGAATATCTATGAACTGGGTCTGATTTACGAGATCAATATTTCGGATGATAACCAGGTTCATGTGCTGATGACGCTAACCTCGCCCAATTGCCCGGCAGCCGAGAGTTTGCCGATGGAGGTCAACATGAAGGTTCTGGGAGTAAAGGGCGTGACCGGCGTTGATGTGGAACTCACTTTCGAGCCACCCTGGGACGAGGATATGCTCTCGGACGAGGCAAAACTGGAGTTGGGTATGTTTTAAATGAAAATCTGCGGATTTCTCCGATGACTGATTATAGTCCTGATATACAGAAATATAAAGAGTTGTTTTATTGAAATTGCCTGCTTTTAGAACAATTTTGAAGTTGAATTATGGATGAAAAATCCCCAAAATATTTACCCTTCATCAATTCCCCGGCTGACCTGAAAAAGCTGGAGGATTCATCACTTCCAGCGGTTTGTGAGGAATTGAGGGAGTTTATCATTGATGCCGTATCTTGCAACCCGGCTCACCTCGGCGCAAGCCTCGGCGTGGTGGAGCTCACGGTATCGCTGCATTATGTGTTCAACGCTCCCGATGATAAAATCATATGGGATGTTGGCCACCAGGCTTATGGCCACAAAATACTTACCGGCAGGCGCGATGTTTTCCATTCCAATCGTAAACAGCATGGCATCAGTGGATTTCCAAAAATGTCAGAAAGCGAATACGATGCATTCGGGGTGGGGCACTCTTCCACTTCGATATCTGCAGCATTGGGAATGGCTGTTGCAGCCCGGATGAGAGGCATCAACGAGCGGCATCATATTGCTGTGATCGGCGACGGCGCGATGACCGGCGGAATGGCTATTGAAGCGCTGAATAATGCCGGCGTAAACAATCCTAATTTGCTCATCATCCTGAACGACAACGGAATTGCCATTGATAAAAACGTTGGTGCAATAAAGGATTACCTGGCCAATATCGTGACTTCGAAGACTTATAACCGGCTGAAAGACAAAGTCTGGCGGTTGCTCGGCGGTGGAACCAAATATGGCGCCAACACCCGCGCCATTGTAAAGCAGGTGGGAAACGCGGTAAAAGGCAGTATCCTCGGGCGAAGCAATCTTTTCGAAGCGTTCAATTTCCGCTATTTCGGACCGGTGGATGGAAATGATGTCCTGCGATTGACCAAATTGCTGCGCGACATAAAAAATATTCCCGGGCCAAAGTTGCTGCATATTATCACAACCAAAGGAAAAGGACTTGAAATAGCTGAAAAACAACCGGTTATTTACCATGCCCCGCCATCTACCTTTAATAAGAAAACGGGTGAACTCACTGAAACCGAACCTTGTGATCATGTTCAGCCCCCAAAATATCAGGTGGTTTTTGGTAAAACCATCATCGAGCTGGCCGAATTGAATCCAAAAATCATTGGCATCACCCCGGCAATGCCCAGTGGTTGTTCGCTGGATATGATGATGAACAAAATGCCGCACCGCACTTTTGATGTCGGAATTGCCGAGCAGCACGCCGTTACGTTTGCCGCCGGAATGGCTGCCGAAGGATTTTTACCGTTCTGCAACATCTACTCCACCTTCATGCAGCGTGCTTACGACCAGGTGATCCATGATGTGGCGTTACAAAATTTAAATGTCGTTTTCTGCCTCGACCGTGCCGGGCTTGTTGGCGAGGATGGCCCCACACATCATGGCGCTTTCGACCTGGCCTACCTGCGCACAGTGCCGGGCATGACCATCTGTGCTCCGATGAACGAGCAGGAGCTGCGAAATATGATGTTCACCGCTCAGTTGAAAGATAAAGGTCCGTTTGCCATCAGGTATCCAAAAGGAAGAGGAACCATGCCCAAATGGAAAACCCCGTTCGAAGAACTTGAAGTGGGTAAAGGACGCATACTCCGGCAGGGTAAAGACCTTGCCTTAATCTCCATAGGGCATATTGGTAATGAGGTTGTTAAGGCTATCAACGTGCTCCAAAAAGAGGGGCTATCTGCATTGCATGCAGATATCAGATTTTTAAAACCATTGGATAAATCACTGCTTATCAGTGTTTTTCAAAATTTCGAAAACATCATTACTGTCGAAGATGGTGTTATCACAGGCGGGCTGGGTTCTGCAGTGCTCGAACTGATGAATGATGAAGGATACCATCGTAAGGTGATAAGGCTTGGTATTCCTGACCGTTTCATCGAACATGGAGACCGGCAACAGCTCTGGAAAGACTGTGGCTATGATGAAACAGGAATTTGCAGTGCTGCACGTATTCTTGCCGGAAAACAAATAATTTCAGTATGAGCTGGTTCGAAATAATTTCCCTCACAATTTCAGGGTTGTTGGCCGGATTTGTAAATACGCTTGCCGGCGGTGGTTCGATAGTCTCTTTCTCTGTGCTTATCATGCTCGGTTTGCCCCCGGCAGTAGCCAACGGCACCAACCGCATCAACGTCCTGATCCAGACCATCACCGCCACTTCAAGCTTCAAACACCAAAAAGTACTCGACACACGCAAAGCGCTATGGCTCGGAATTCCGGCGATGCTTGGCTCCATTGCCGGCGCATGGATTGCCGCCGACATCAATCAGATCATCTTCGAAAGAGCGGTGGGAGTGATTTTGCTCCTCATGCTGGTTTTCATTCTTTACAATCCCGATGCATGGGTCAAAGGACGAAAAGACCTGGTTGAAGCCAAAGTAAACTGGAAACAAATTGTCATATTTTTCCTGATTGGGGTGTATGGCGGATTTATCCAGATCGGGGTCGGGTATTTTCTGCTCGCAGGCATTGTGCTCAGCGCAGGCTACGAACTGGTGAAAGCCAATGCCATAAAAGTATTGATAGTGCTGCTCTACACGCCGTTCGCACTGCTGGTTTTTCTTATCAACGACCAGATCCACTGGGCTTACGGACTGATGATGACCTTCGGGACGGTGGCCGGTTCGTACCTCGCAGCCCGCATGGCAGTTAAGAAAGGTGCAAAATTCGTCCAGTGGATAATGATAATCTTCATCCTGGTCACAACCGCCGACCTCTTTGGATTGGTTGACATAAAAGGTATCATTTTACAACTAAATCAATAGCTATGAAAAATGCAATCTTACTGCTGACAGCGATGGTTTCGCTGTTCCTGTTTTCGTGTAAAAATCAGGTGAAAGAAGAAAAATCAGAAATCCAGACCCGACCTGATTGGGTAATAGTGGTTCATGGCGGGGCAGGCTACATTAACCCTGAAACATTTACCGCTGAGAACGAAGAGTTGCACAAAGAACGGCTGACTGCTGCGCTGAAAACCGGCGGCGAAATTCTTGAAAGTGGCGGTTCAGCGCTCGATGCGGTGGAAGAGGCCATCAGGATCATGGAAGATTCTCCCTTTTTCAATGCCGGGCGTGGCGCAGTTTTTAATGCTGATGGCGTGAACGAACTGGATGCCTCCTTCATGGATGGCAAGTCAGGAAAAGCTGGCGCAGTGGCCAATGTCACCGTAATAAAAAATCCGATTTCAGCCGCCCGCAAAGTGATGGAGGAAACCAAACATGTGATGCTGATTAAGCAGGGCGCCGAAAAATTTGCTGCTGAGCAGGGGCTGGAAATCGTTGACCCATCCTACTTTTTTACCCAGGAAAGCTGGGATGAGCATATTAACGAACTGGCCAAGCAGGACCAGGCACGAAGGGGAACCGTGGGTTGCGTTGCTTTGGACAAGGATGGCAACCTCGCTGCCGGCACCTCCACCGGCGGTATGACCAACAAGAAATTCGGCCGTGTTGGCGACTCCCCGATCATTGGAGCCGGCACCTTTGCCGATAACAACACCTGCGCGGTTTCTGCCACAGGTCACGGCGAGTTTTTTATTCGCAACGTGGTGGCCTATGACATTGCTGCCCGCATGAAATACCTTAACGAACCCATTTCCGAAATCGCTGACGACATCATCAACAAAAAACTGAAATCTCTTGGCGCTGGCGGTGGAGTAATTGCATTGGACAAAAACGGGAATATCGCCATGCCATTCAACACTTCGAGCATGCACCGCGGATTTATAAAAGCCGGTGAGGAGCCGCAGGTTTTTATTTTTAAAGATAGATAGAGTCCTGATCGTGAAATTTCTTCAGTTGATGCAACATTTATGATTATCAGCCTGATTATCATCCGGTTAAAACAGTTATACCGCAACCTGAGTGAAGCCGGACTGGTAAGGAGTGTTTTTCTGCTGCTAATAGTCCTGCCGCTCGTTTTGTACTTTATTGCCAAAAAAGCCGAAACAAATACCGATGGACTTCTGATAACAGCCCTGGCCGGTACAGTTCTTTTTGCCATTCACAGCCGGCGGAAAGATTATCATCTGATCCGGAAAATTGCCTCAAACCCCCCGGGAATTTTCTTCATTGAATATGTTGTCTTTACAATATTTCTACCTTTCATACTAATTTTCAATGAATTGTATATACCGGCAGCAGCCTTTATCCTGCTGGTCGGCATTATCTCTTTTCATATTCCCGGCGCAGCCCCTTTTGCAAATTATAACCTGGTAATACGGTTTATTCCTGACAAACTTTTCGAGTGGAAAAGCGGAGTCAGAAAGAGTTTCATATTTATTGCCATATTCTGGCTCCTTGGTTTATTCGGATTTGCACACATTGCTTTTACGGCCGTTTCTGCAATCCTTCTTACGATGACAATATCAACATTTTATACTTTTTTTGAGCCCCGGCAAATCCTTATGGCCGCTGAAGTTCCTGAAAATGAGTTTCTTCGGTTAAAATTAAGAGATCATCTGCTGTTCTTTGCAAAATTTCTGCTGCCAGTAGCCCTGATGGCATTAGTTCACCCTGAGAAATGGATGTATATCCTTGCAGCCTATTTTGCCGCAGCCAATTGCCTGGCATTCGCCATTTTATGGAAATATGCATATTATTACCCCAACGGGAAATCAAATCTGCTTGGCATCCTGGCTCCGCTGGTTTGCATGGTCTCAATTGTCTTGCCTCTGGGGTTTATTATATTGAGCATCAATTTAATACTTTACAGAAAAGCCATAACCAATTTAAAACCATACCTGGATGCTAACCGCAGATAAACTGACCGTTGCTTATGGCAACAATACCGTACTCGAAAACCTTTCCGCTGCATTTCAGCCAGGGATGATCCATGGTTTAGTGGGGCTCAACGGAGCCGGTAAAACCACTTTTCTCAACACATTATTTGGGATAAAACACGCAATTTCAGGCCAGGTAACCTATGAAGGGCAGCCACTTAAAAGAGCTGACATCGGTTTTCTTGAAACGGAGAATTTCTTTTATTCCTACATCACTGGTTCAGAATACCTTAGCTTGTTTGAGAAAAATGGAAAGTCATTTGATGTGGAGAGATATAACAACATTTTCAAACTTCCTTTAAATCAGCTTGTTGACGATTATTCGACCGGGATGAAGAAAAAACTGGCGTTGATGGCCATACTCAGGCAGGACAAGCCCGTTATCCTGCTTGATGAGCCTTTTAATTCGCTTGACCTCGAAACATCAAGGATTCTTTATTTGCTTCTCTTGCGCCTGAAAGAACGCGGCAAAACGCTGATTATCACCTCTCATATCATCGAATCGCTGACCAAAATCTGTGATGACATTTTTGTACTGAACAACCGCAAAATTGGTAGAATTTACCACAAAGAGGAATTTGCTTCGATTGAAAATGATGGCTCTGATATAAATAAATGTTGTTATTCAAAAAATAGATTACCTTTGCGTAATAATACAAGATCACATGGATAGTTTGACACCA
>Ga0209835_1000154_pt1 | contig 48350 bp, 40 predicted proteins | sample LakKivwa52mmetaG_FD_184138 | JGI IMG/M metagenome (GOLD analysis project Ga0209835, IMG submission 184138) | Anoxic lake water microbial communities from Lake Kivu, Rwanda to study Microbial Dark Matter (Phase II) - Lake Kivu water 52m metaG... | ecosystem: Environmental > Aquatic > Freshwater >... | reverse complement strand
AGTATATACATAAGCGTTTTAAAGTGTCTACAAACTCTTTACTATTTCATAATGGCCTGTTTTTCTTATTTATATGTTTATTCATAAACTTTACAGCATCATTTGACTATATGATGCTTTTTTTTTATCATTGGATTAGAACATATCGATTCAAGGAGCATTGTAGATGAAATCAAAGCATCAAAAAAACCATATTGGAGATTATACATCTTTATCAAACCTAAGAAGAGGACAGAAAGGCAAAGTCCTTTCTTTAGATATCGATGATCAACAACTGAGAAGAAAACTACTTGATATGGGCATCACAGAAGGTGTACAAATTAAAATTAAAAAAATAGCACCACTCGGTGATCCAATTGATATCGAACTTAGAGGATATGAGCTTTGTATTCGTAAACATGATTTATCCATGATTATTGTAGAGGTGATTTCATGAGAATTGCACTCGTCGGTAATCAAAATTCTGGAAAGACGACCTTATTTAACGTTTTGACAGGTTCGAATCAAAAAGTAGGAAACTGGCCAGGGGTCACCATTGAACGAAAAATTGGCATCATTAGAGGTACTGACTATGAACTGATTGATTTGCCTGGTATCTATTCTTTATCCCCATACAGTCTTGAAGAAAATATTTCAAGACGCTTCTTATTTGAAGAGCAAGTTGACTTGATTTTAAATGTCATCGATTCAACATCGATGGAAAGAAGTCTTTATCTCACAACTCAATTACTGGAACTTGATATCCCAGTCATGATTGCACTGAACATGGCAGATATCGCAGATAAAAGAGGGATTAAAATCGATTTAAAGACTTTAGAAGAACGCTTAGATACGACCATTATGTCTATTTCTGCACTCAAGAAAACCAATGTCTTTAATCTCATTCAAACCATCAAACAATCGAATTATCGCAAAAATCATTATAAACATATTTATGATCATCACATTGAATCAACCATCGAATCACTTGTTGGTTTGGTCGATACAACACACAAACGTTTCTTATCTGTAAAACTGATCGAGAGAGACATGCTTTTTGAAAGTCATCAGACTAAAGAAACACTGTCATTCATAGAGCAACTTTCAACACAGTATCTGCGTGATATGGAACAAGTGATTGCAGATGAACGGTATCGATATATCGAAAAAATCCGTGATGAAGCAGTCTCTGCAAGAAGAGATCGACTCACTGTGACTGATCGTTTGGATGCAATCTTCTTAAATCGATATCTTGCAATCCCGATATTTATCATCATCATGTTTTCTGTATATTACTTAGCAGCTGGACCAGTCGGTGGATGGACGGTTGAGTTAGTTGATGGTTTAATGTCAGGTTTTGGGGACTGGATGTCTGTCTTTTTGATCCGTGTTGGTGCATCCCCATGGGCTGTGAGTCTCGTCGTCGATGGTATCATTGCAGGGGTTGGTGCTATTTTAAACTTTTTACCCCAGTTGATCATTTTATTCTTATTGATTTCTTTACTTGAAACAACAGGATACATGGCTAGAATCGCATTTTTCCTTGACCGAGTGTTTCAGAAAGTTGGACTTTCTGGTAAATCACTGATTCCCTTCATCATCGGTAGTGGTTGTAGTGTACCTGCCATCATGTCAGCACGAACCATCAATGATGAAACGGAAAAGAAGATGACCATTCTTTTAACACCATTTATACCGTGCAGTGCAAAGTTACCAATCATTACCTTGTTCGCTGGCTATTTCTTCCAAGATCGTTCAGGTTTAGCCAGTGCATCTTTATATTTCCTAGCGATTTTCATCATCTTGCTTTCTGCATACTTGATGAAAAATATCTTATTCAAAGGTAAGACTTCAAGCTTTATTCTTGAACTTCCTGAGTATAAACTTCCAAGTGTGACATATGTATTATATGATGTTTTTCAAAAAGCATGGGCATTCATCCAAAGAGCTGGATCTGTGATTTTAATGGCATCTTTAGTTGTTTGGTTTTTGATCAGTTTTTCTTGGAATATGACATACGGCATTCCAGCAAATGAAAGCATGCTTGCAAGTATTGGTAATCTTTTCTCTTGGGTGTTCTATCCAATGCTTGGTGAGTTATCATGGGGTGCAACCGTATCTGCTTTCCAAGGGCTTGTCGCTAAAGAGCAGGTGGTCGCATCCATGGCTATTATTGCTGGATATTCAGATTCGACATCTGAAGGTCTACTCATCTTTGGTAGTCAGGCATTTGGCTTCTTTACGGCATCTTCAGCGTATGCATTCATGGTTTTCAATTTGTTTTCCGCGCCATGCTTTGGTGCAATCGGAGCGATGAGACAGGAACTCGGAACCACCAAACGCATGTGGAAAGCAGTCTTCTTTCAAACTGGAGTTGCTTGGGTTTTAGGTGTGATTGTCTTTCAGTTTGGTAGACTCCTTGAGGTGATGTTCTCATGACATTTGCTGATATCATCATTCTTGTTATTGTTGTATTTTTCATTGCTTTATTCATCTATTTGAATGTCAGAAAAAAAGATCAAAATGTGTGTTCAAAATGTGCCTATAACAAGTCTTGCACAGATGAATGCGTCCCCCAAAAAAAGAAGATATCCAGTTGATTCGGATATCTTTTTCATTCATTGTTTTGGAGTATTCACAACAATCTGTGGGAATGGGATCTCGATGTTGTTTTCATCGAGAACTTCCTTAATGAATTTTCTGATACCTCGCTCAACTGCATAATGCTGCTCATTGAATGTTTTAGCAATCACCCTCATATTGATGGATGAATTTGAAAGATCCATCACACCAGCCACCGTTGGATCTTCAATGATTTGAGGGAAGTCTTTTTTCATGGTTAAGAATGCTGTATTCAGTAAGTCAATGACTTGTTGTATGTTTTCACGATAGGCAATTCCAAAATCCACAATCGCTGTTGAAGCCTCTTTAGAGTAATTAATGAGATTGTTGATTTCGCCGTTTGCGAGAATTTTAACCTCACCTTTCCAATTTCTAATCTTTGTCGTCTTTAGTCCAATGTCGATGACATCACCTTTAAAACCTTGTACTTCAATGCGATCACCAACATTAAAGTGCTGTTCAAAGATGATGAAGAACCCACTGATCAAATCATTGATGAATTTTTGTGCACCTAAACCAATGACCAGTCCAAGGATACCAAGACCTGCCAGTGCAGGCACAACATTCATGCCCCATACTGCAAGAATTGCTAAGATTGTAATCGTCCAAACGAGATATTTTGTTGTACTACGAAAGACTCTCGATATCGTTTTTTTACGACGTTGAAGTGGACCTTCTTTGGTGCCAATCTTCATCAATGCGATTTTACTGATGCGTAAAATCAATTGAGCAACAAATAAAATCATCACAGTGGATAAAAGCTTTCCAACACTCTCTTCTATAAAAATCACAAAGTTTGAGAATTGTGAACTGATATAACTTTGAAAATCAAAATCCCATATCCATAGTAATAACAACACTGAACCTATAAACACTATAAATGAACCCAGAAACACTAAAATCATCACGATCTTTTTTAGATGAAGTTCATGTTTTTTTATCATATGGTTTTCGATGATGATCAAACCAATCATCAAAATGACAATGAATGCTGATGGAAGTAACTGACTGACAAACATGGAAACACCTCCTCATTACTCCCATATTATAACACAGAGACCAACCAGTCTCAAAATCCTGTCTGATGTGCCTGTTTTTCTTAAGAAAAGGACAAAAACATTTGATAATATCTGCATTCATGTTAAAATAGATTTGCTTATTTGAAAGGTGGGTCATACATGGAAAAAGATCATCGATTGACACCCTTCTACACCAAACTGCTGGAGTATGCTGAAAGCAATACGATTTCACATGATGTTCCAGGACACAAGCTTGGTCAGATCGACAATGACATGATGGATTATGTAGGTTTACACTTGTTCAAACTGGATGCGAATGCACCCCGTGGACTGGATAATTTGAATCGTCCGACCGGTGTCATCAAAGAAGCTTGCGAATTGATGGCTGATGCTTTTTATGCTGAGAAAGCTTATTTGCTTACAGGTGGAACAACCATGGGCATTTTATCCATGATCATGAGTGTTTGCAGGGCAAAAGAAAAAATCATTCTACCCAGAAACGTTCATAAGTCTGCGATCAATGCGCTCATTTTATCAGGTGCTGTACCTATTTTTGTCAAACCGCATCTCGATTTTGAACTCGGTATTGCAAATCATATGGAATTCGATGAAGTCAAACAGGCAATCCTCGACAATCCAGATGCTAAAGCGGTCATGGTCATCAATCCAACGTATTTTGGTGTGGTCTCTGATTTGAAGCGGATTACTGAATTTGCACATGAGCATGACATGATTGTACTTGCTGATGAAGCACATGGATCACATTTTCAATTTTCAGACAAATTACCCATGAGTGCCATGGCTGCTGGTGCAGACATGAGCTCATGTTCACTGCATAAAACGGTTGGATCACTGACACAAAGTTCCATTTTAGTGACCCAAGGTCCAAGGGTGGATCATATTAGACTCAGATCAACCATCAATATGATTCAATCAACATCGCCTTCATCATTACTGTTGGCAAGTCTTGATGTTGCACGGAAAACCATTTATTTAGAAGGTCCCTCTCAACTGCCAAAATTGATTGAGATGGCACATAACACAAGACAACAAATTAATCAGATTCAAGGGATGAAAGCTGTTGATAAATCTTATTTCACCAGTAATCAAGCGTTTGATTATGATGAAACCAAAATCATCGTTAAAGTATCTGATTTGGGTGTCACAGGATTTGATGTCTATAAAGAACTTTTTGATGTGCATCACATTCAATTAGAACTTGCAGAAACGCATCTCATCCTCGCAGTACTCTCAATAGGTACCAAACAGAAAGACTTAGATGCTCTTGTTTCAGCTCTTCAAATGGTATCAGATAAGTTTTACCCCATGCATTTATCTGCAATCTTACCGAAGATCAGATACAGTTATCCAGAAGCCTATACAAGACCAAGAGAAGCGTATCATGCACCTAAGAAATATGTACAAATCTCTCAAGCAGTCGACGAGATTGCTGCTGAATCGATCATGATTTACCCCCCTGGTATTCCACTTGTGATTCCAGGTGAAATCATCAGTGAAGATATCATCAACGACTTAGATTTTTATCAACGCAGTGGATCCGTGATCTTAAGTGACACCGAAGGCGGTTACGTCAAGATCATTGACAAAGAATATTGGATTAAATGGAGCGAATTATATGAAAATGAGTAAGGTTGATTTATCGTTTCAAAGTTGTAAGAATACCTATGAAGAAGCGGATGTTGTCATCTTTTCTGTACCGATGGATGCAACCACATCCTTTCGTCCAGGCACACGTTTTGCAGGCAATGCCATTAGAGTCGATTCCTTTGGTGTCGAATGGTATTCTCCTTATCGCGAACGAGACTTAAATGAGTTTAAGACTGCAGATATTGGTGATTTAGATCTTCCGATTGGTGCTGTCGATGATGCTTTAGAAATCATTTATCAAACGACTAAGCAAGTATTAAACGATGGTAAGACACCGATGATGGTTGGTGGTGAACATCTCGTGAGTTATCCGGTCATTAAAGCAGTGTTCGAAAAGTATCCGAATCTTCATATCATTCATTTGGATGCACACACAGACTTAAGAACATCATTCTTTGGTCGAGATTTATCACACGCAACATTCATGCGTCATGTACACAAGTTTGTAGGTGATGGTAAGATTTTCCAATTTGGGATTCGTAGTGGTGAAAAACCAGAATTTGATTGGGCTAAAGCAGGACATGTCACCATGCGCAAGTTTGATTTTGAAGGACTGGATAAAGTGGTTGAACATCTGAAGAATGTTCCAGTTTACATTACCATCGATTTAGACGTCTTAGATCCTGCTGTTTTCCCCGGTACGGGTACCCCTGAACCAGGTGGCATGCAATATAAAGATTTACTCTGGGCATTTGATCAATTTGAGAAACTCAATCATTTGGTTGCAGCTGACTTTGTCGAACTCGCACCGATGCTTGATCCATCTGGAGCATCCACTGCAGTTGCAGCGAAAACACTACGTGAAATGGTCCTCATCTTACACAAGAATTTAGAAAAACAATCACGTTAAACATTAAAGGGATATTGTCTTTTCCCTTTTTTTGTTGTATGTAAGAAGCTTTCATTTTTGATCTGAATTGTCACATATTTCACACGATTGACTCTAGAAACCCTTACATTTGAGTGGTTTTTTCATGATGACTACAGTCAAGCAAAGGTTTTGAATTAAAGTCTTCCGTCAAGTATAATGAATATGCCAAATCAAAGGAGGAAACAATCATGTTATTTAAAGATTACGAACCATTGAAGAAGAAGCAATTCCAGATTTTGGATGCTGAAGGTCATTTAGTTAAACCTGAACTTGAACCTAAACTCTCAAAGGAAACACTACTTAAAATGTATAAAACGATGGCTTTAGGACGCGTCGCAGATATCAAAGCTCTACAATATCAACGTCAAGGTCGTATGCTCACGTATCCACCCAACAGAGGTCAAGAAGCTGCACAAGTTGGTGCGATGGCTGCACTTGAACCACTAGACTGGTTATCACCCGCATTTAGAGAACTCAATGCGATGCTTTATCGTGGGGTCAAACTAGAACAGATTTATTTATACTGGTTCGGTAATGAATGGGGCAATCATTTTGATGAAGATGTCAGAGTCCTTCCCGTGAACGTCATCATCGGTTCACAGGTAAACCATGCTGCTGGTCTCGCATACGCATCCAAAGTATTAAAGAAAAATGAAGTTGCAGTTGCAACAATCGGTGATGGTGGAACCTCTCATGGTGAATTCTATGAAGGACTAAACTTTGCATCTTCATACAATGCACCCCTTGTTGTTGTCATTCAAAATAACCAATGGGCAATCTCAACACCTCGTTCAAAAGCAACCAAAGCTGAAACACTTGCACAAAAATCATATGCATTTGGTATTCCAGGCATTCAAGTCGATGGTAATGACATTCTTGCAATGTATGTAGCAACCAAAGAAGCTGTTGATTATGCAAGAGCTGGCAATGGTCCTGTCTTAATTGAAGCTGTGACTTACCGCTTAGGTGCACATACAACATCTGATGACCCAACGATTTATCGTAAAGATGAAGAAGTTCAAGCATGGGAAAAGAAAGATCCAATGATTCGTTTCAAGAAATACTTAATTGACAAAGGTTATTGGACTGAAGCAGAAGATAAGGCATTAGAAGAAGAAAATAATAGTTATGTCGGTGAAACGTTTAAGAAGGTTGAAGCAACCGGATTAGAAACACTCGAAGACATTTTCAAGTATACATACAAGGAAATGACTCCACAACTCACTGAGCAATATGAATACATGAAGAAGTATTTAGAAGAGGAGGGCAAATAATATGGCAGTTCTCACATTACTCGATGCAATCAATCAAGCACTCGATCAAAAAATGGCAGATGACTCCAGAGTTGTCGTCTATGGTGAAGATACAGGATTCGAAGGTGGCGTATTTAGAGTCACTGCGGGTCTACAAAAGAAATATGGTGTTGATCGTGTGTTTGATACACCGATTGCTGAATCAGCAATCACAGGCTCCGCGATTGGTATGGCCATCAACGGCTTAATTCCAGTTGCTGAAATTCAATTTGACGGATTCGTGTTCCCAGGATACACAGAAATTGTCACACACATGGCACGTTACAGAAATAGAACCAGAGGCAGACACGGTCTTCAAATCGTTGTCAGATTCCCTGTTGGTGGTGGTATTAGAGCACTAGAACACCACTCTGAAAGTATTGAAACTCTTCTTGGTCATATTCCAGGACTCAAAGTTGTCATTCCTTCCACACCTTATGATGCGAAAGGTTTGATGATTTCCGCGATTGAAGATCCAGATCCAGTCATCTTCATGGAACCCAAACGTATCTATCGTTCGGGCAAACAGGAAGTGCCTGAAGAGATGTATCGTATACCGATTGGAAAAGCGAAAGTTGTTAAAGAAGGTACTGATGTAACCGTTGTTGCTTGGGGTGCATTTGTCAGAGAAGTTGAAAAAGCAATCAAGCTCCTTGAAAACGACAACATCAATGTTGAATTGATCGACTTAAGAACCATCAATCCAATTGATGAAGAAACAATTCTCAATTCAGTCAAGAAGACTGGTAGATTTGTGGTTGTACAGGAAGCTGTCAAGACGTATGGTCCTGGTGCAGAACTGATTTCTATCGTCAATGAAAAAGCATTCCTTCATTTGGAAGCCGCTCCGGCCAGAGTGACCGGATTCGACATCACCGTACCACTGGCAAAAGGCGAACATTATCATTTTATTCAGCCGGAACGCATCGCGGCAGAAATTAAAAAAGTCGCGAAATTCTAAGGAGGATTTATCATGTATGATTTTAAATTTGCAGACATCGGAGAAGGAATTCACGAAGGTAAAATATTGAAGTGGTTTTTTAAAGTTGGAGACAAAGTTAAAGAAGGCGAAACATTGGTCATTGTTGAAACAGACAAGGTTAATGCTGAATTACCTTCTCCAGTGGATGGTGTGATTACCAAAATTGGTAGAGCTGTCGGTGAAACAATTCATGTTGGTGAAACGGTTGTCATCATCAATGATGGTGGCGTAGAAGTACCTGCTGTTAAAGAAGAACCTAAGAAAGAAAAATTATCAGAAGGATCTTCAGCACCGGGTGTCATCGGCGAAATTGAAGTATCCTCTGTTGTCATGGCATCATCGAATGAAGGTGTTTCATCCAAAGTTGAATCTGCACCCTCTAAGGCACTTGCTACACCTGTTGCAAGACAACTCGCTAAGGATTTAGGTGTTGATATCAATAAGGTTAAAGGATCTGGAGAACTCGGCAGAGTGATGAAAGAAGATATCCTGAAAGCCGCTTCACAAAGCCAGAAGAGCACTCCTGAAGTTTCTACATCAACACCACAAGTTGTTGTACCTAAAGTATCCGTTTCTGCAACGGGTGATGTGGAATTTGTACCCATTTCCAAACTCAGAAAAGCGATTGTTAAGAACATGACATTATCCAAGCAAATCATTCCTCATACTGTTTTAATGGATGAAGTGATTGTCGATAAACTTGTTGACTTAAGAGATAAGGTTAAGGCACAAGCAGCTGCTCAAAATATCAAACTGACATACATGGCATTCATCATGAAGGCTGTAGTCAATGCACTCAAAAAATTCCCCAATTTCAATGCAAGCTTTGATCAAGAAAACGAACGCATGATCTATAAGAAGTACATAAACCTTGGTATGGCTGTTGATACGCCAGATGGACTGATTGTTCCTAATATCAAGAATGCGGATAAAAAATCAATTCTTGAACTTGCAAAAGAATTAAGAGAAGTCGCAGACCAAACCATTGCAAGAACTGTTCAACTCGCACAACTCCAAAATGCAACATTCTCCATCACTAACTTTGGTGCTGCAGATGTCGCATTTGGTACACCCATCATTCCTCATCCAGAAGTGGGTATCTTAGGTGTTGGTAAGATCTCTCAAAAACCAGTGGTCATCAATGGTGAAATCAAAGCAGCTTATGTATTGCCACTAAGTTTAGCAGTTGACCACAGAGTCATCGACGGAGCAGACGCAGGTCGCTTCTTAAATACAATTAAGGCTTTATTAAATGACCCAATGATGTTACTATTGAGTTGAGGTGATTTTGATGAAGACATTTGATATCATCGTTTTAGGCGGTGGACCAGGCGGTTATGTAGCAGCGATTAAAGCGGCACAACTCGGCGCTAAAGTTCTACTGATCGAAAAAGAAGTTGTTGGAGGCATCTGTTTGAATCATGGATGTATTCCAACCAAAGCATTACTCAAAAATGCTAAAGTATATAAAACCATCTTGCACGCCGCTGAATATGGTGTCGTTTTAGGTGGTGAAGTCTCCTTTGATTGGTCGTTGATGCTGAAAAGAAAAGATTCAGTTGTGAAAAGATTAACAACAGGTGTGTCAGGACTACTCAAGAAAAATGGTGTTGAAGTCGTGAGTGGATTCGGTAAGGTTTTATCGAAGAATCAAGTTGAAGTAAACGGCGAAACCTATGAGACTAAAAATCTGATCATTGCTACAGGGGCTTCACCTATCATTCCACCCATTCCAGGACTGAAAGAAGCCTATGAACAAAAGATTGCAGTGACATCTCGTGAACTCTTGCAAATCAAAGATGCACCAAAGCATTTGGTCATCATTGGTGGTGGGGTCATTGGATGTGAATTTGCAACCATCTTCTCATCACTTGGATCCAAAGTGACCATCATTGAAAAACTAGATGGCATCTTACCGATGATGGATGACGACATCAGAAACACTTATCAGAAATTACTGAAGCGCGAAGGCATCGATATTTATGTCAATGCTGAAGTGAAATCAGTCAGTGGCAATCAAGTCACTTACTTACTTGATGGTAAAGAAACAACTGTTACATCAGACACAGTATTGGTATCCGTTGGTATGAGACCCAACACACAAGGATTTGAAGTACTCAATTTGAAGATGGAACGTGGTGCTGTTGTCACTGATGAACACTTAAAGACAAGTGTTGATGGCGTTTATGCCATTGGCGATGTCAATGGTAAATACATGCTTGCACATGTTGCATCTGCTGAAGGGTTAGTTGCCGCTGAATATATCATGGGTAATAAAAAAGCACACTTGGATTATTCTAAGGTACCTAATGCAGTTTATGGATCACCAGAAATTGCTACTGTGGGTATGACTGAAAAAGAAGTGAAGGCCAAGGGACTCAAGTACAAAGTCTCAACATTCCCGATTGCAGCAAGCGGTAAAGCACTTGCTGACAATGAAAAAGATGGATTCATTAAACTCATCGTGAGTGAACAGTATAAAGAAATTTTAGGTGCACACATTCTTTCATACAATGCATCAGATTTGATTGCTGAAATCGGCGTTGTTCTAGAACTCGAAGGTACGGCACATGAAATTGCACATACCATTCATCCGCATCCAACATTATCAGAAATTGTGATGGAAGCTGCACATGGTGCAGTGGATAAACCCATTCATATGTAAAGATATACAGGGAAGCGAAAGCTTCTCTGTTTTTTATTTTTTTAATCATCACAAATCTATATCGATAGGATTATAATATGAACAAAGCAGGTGTTTATCTATGAAAAATTTGATTTTAGGGATTCTATTGGTTGCATTTACGATTTTTGGTTTCATCAATGAACCGGTTAAAGATTCGCTAGATTTAGTTGCTGGTGCAACCAGTGAAACTTACCAAACAGAAATTGATGTTGTTGCAGGTGCATCCGAACCTGGTGAAGGATCATCTCCTTCTGAACCCTCTTGGGAGTGATATAAATGACCATTACACTCGTTGGAATTCTGTTGATTCTTGGTTTTGGCTTTTTTCTATACAAACCAATCCGTAAATATCATGATTATCTATATCTTGCAGCAGTCATTGCAAGCATCGTTTCATTCACCTTAGAAACCACCATCATTAACATGGGATACTTAGGGTTATCCTTTTTCATTGTGGTCATGTTTGTAACAGTGCTTGAGAAGAGTGAAATCAAAAAAAGACTGATGGGAATTCGAGCAGAACTCGCCATTATCGGCTCAATTTTCGCAATCACTCATGGACTCAAATTCATCGTGTTTTCAATTGACTTTAACTTCTTTTGGGAAGCACCACTTTATTTCTATATTGGGATTGCAAGTGTCGTCATCATGCTTCCCTTAACCATCACCTCATTCATGATGATCAGAAAAACCATAAAAGGGAAAACTTGGAAAAAATTACACCAACTATCTTATCTATTCTATGTTTTAGTAGGAGTTCATCTGATTTTGATTCAAAATGACAGATTGTGGTTTTATAGTGTCATCTTTGGTGCATATGTTTTGATGAAAGGTTGGGAATTGATTCAAAAATCCCGTAAGGATTCAAAACAGATTGGGAAAATCAAACCTGCAGTTTAGAATCGTTTGTACAAATAGACAATGTTATTCCTATAATAAACAATAAGACTGTCCTTGTGGACGGTCTTTTTGATATGGTCTAAAGGTCTGTGATAATGGTGTTTTGAACCAATGTAAGCGTTGACATTGCCATCTTTTAGATGGTATAATTATAAATGTAAACAGTGTCCGATATAATAGACGAAGATGAGGAATGCATGACAAAGTTCATTACATTAGTGATTTACATCTTGACCATGATGCTCCTCATTGGGTGTGTCACATCTACTCCAACTGAATACATGACTCCTGATGAAAACACACCGGAGCTTCCCATCGAAACCGACATCCACTATGCAATCCTTGAGAATCCCTTCGGTTTTTCATCTCTAGTCATCACTGATCGCAGTACACAAGAGTTACAAATCGCGATTGCATCATCAGCATTGGAATTCATTCAAGCCTTGAATAATCATGAGATCAAAATCATTGAAATTACCCAAGACTTGAATCTCGGATCCAAAGCAGTTGAGCATGAGTTGATTCAAGCGGGATTCACCCTTGAAACATATCGTGCTGTTTATCGACCACACAATCACCAACCACTACTTCATCCAACTTTGATTGAGCAAGGAGTGGGAAGCATCCGAATCATTGGAAGAGATGGATTAATGATTTACTCGAAAACAGGAATCACCATCAAGCATGCTTCATTTTTAATCGATGACTCATCCGATATCGTCATTAGAAATCTTCATCTCTCAGAATTATGGGAATGGGATGAAGAAGATCGTGGACAGTTCAAAACCAATGACTGGGATTACTTTTCCATCGAAAACTCAAACGGCATTTGGCTCGATCATTTGACACTCGATCAAGTCTATGATGGTATTGTTGATCTCAAAGAAAATGCATCTAACATTACGTTATCATGGTCCAAACTCAATTTCATCAACAACCCTTTCATTAATCTACAAATCGAATCTCTTGAGGCACATAGAGCATTGCATCCTTACTATGATGAATTGAGATCATCAGGAATGACAATAGAAGACATCGTCACGCTTGCTTCATTTCAAAAAAAAGGATTCAATCTAGGGAATACAACGGATGGAGAAGGATTTGAATCCATCACCATGACATTTCACCACCTTGAAGTATTCAATTTAATGGATAGAATGCCAAGAATCCGAAAAGGTGATGCACATCTTTATCACATCATTGTTGACAACTCTGATATCCATGAACTGAGACTTAAATACCCATCTCTTCCGATGGTTAATCAAGGAATTGTTACTACAGAAGGTGGCAATGTATTGATGGAGCACAGCATAGTCAAATACGTATCAAACCCTATCAAAAACCATCAGGATTCTGATACAGATCCAAAATATACAGGATCCTATCGAGTCATCAACAGTGAAATGGTATTGCCAACAAGAATTTACTTTGGTTCATCAACCGATCAAAATTCTTTATGGTTTCACTCCAATACCCATCCAATCATTCCCTTTTCTTGGAGAAATCATGAAATCTTGCCATATCATTATGCGTTAATCGATGTTTATTTCCTACCTGAACGTTTTCAAGCATATCCGACCGGACATCAAACAATACCATCATTTGATTGGACATATATCCAATAAACCATATTAAGGAGCAAACTATGAAAAAAACACTGCTTATCACCACTATTGTATTCACTTTACTGTTTATCACCGCTTGCGGAAATTCAGGTGATGATGATTCTACCATTACCTTTGCGTGGTGGGGCACATCAGACCGAAATATCGCAACCTATCAAGCGATTGAATTGTTCGAATCCAAGTATCCACAGTACACAGTAGAAGGTGAACAATCACCTTGGAATGGATATCAACAAACCTTAAATAATCGCTTAAACCGGGGCACTGAAGCGGACGTTTTTCAAGTGAATTATAACTGGATATATTCAATGTATGGTGAAGATTTCTTTCTAGATCTTAACGAACTCGATCTCGATTTCTCCAAATATCCAGAAGATGAACATACACCTTTATCCGTTAATGGAAAAATTCTAGGTCTTTCCGTCTCAGAAACAGGTTATGTGTTTTACTTAAACAAACAAGTCTATGAAGCTGCAGGCATCACAGTACTTCCAAGAACATGGGAAGAACTCATGATTGCAGGTGAAACCATTAGCACTGTGACTCCAGGAAAGTATGCATTAGGTAGACTCGATCCACAACAAGCAGCTATTTTAATGTTTAGCTATTTATCACAACTCACAGGTAAGAATGTCATCAATGAAAACAATCAACTTGGATTCACTCAAGCAGAATTGATTGATGGCTTTAACTTCTTATCTGACTTAAGAAGCACAGGTGTCTTGATTTCATCGAATGCGATTGACACACACAATGATGGACCAACCAATCCAAACTGGACTTCACAGAAGTATGGTGGTGTACTTCAGTGGAATACAGCCATTTCAGAATATCAAAATACACTGCCGAATCAAGGATCAACCTTAGAAATGGCCGGTATGTTCCAACAATCACTCGGTGAACAAAAAGGAATGTATAAGAAGGTATCCATGGCGTATGCAGTATCGAAGAGAGTAATCGAGTCAGAAGCAAAAAGTGAAGCAGTAAAAACCTTCATTGAATTCATGACAACAGATCCTGAAGCAGTTGAAATCTTAGGGGTTGACCGTGGTGTCTCCAACCATAGTGAGACACAGTCAATTTTGAGTAGTTCTACAGTGAAAGATTTTACTGCAACATTGGAATGGAAGGGTCATCAAGTGGTTCAAACACTCTTTGATGCAGAACTTGCAAATGGTGTTGATTTATACATTCACCCCTATTATGAACATAGTAGTTTTAGAGCAATCTATGAATCACCGATTGAAAGCTTTTTATTGAATAACATCAATGCGAATGAAGCTGCTCAACGCATCATCAATCGCTTCAATAGTGAACTTTTACGCATCATGGAAGGATAAACATGCATGGTTGGTGAAAAGAAATGGGTTCCCTATGCACTTTTAGTGCCTTGGATTGTTGGGTTCCTGCTGTTTAAACTCTATCCCTTCATCAGTTCGTTTGTACTGAGTCTATTTGTCAAACGTGGATTAAACTCCACTTTTGTCGGTTTAGACAATTTCAAATTACTGTTCAATCAGTCTGAACTGACCGGTGAACTCTTCATCAACTCACTTAGAGTGACGTTTATCTATGTGTTTTTTACCGTTCCTTTGATTTTAGTCGTATCTCTTTTGGTCGCTTATGTTTTAGCTCAAAAGATTAAGGGAATCGGGTTTTTTAGAACCGCTTTTTACATGCCAACTGTATTAGGTGCGAATATCGCCATCATTGTCTTATGGCGCTATATCTTTGAATACAACGGATTGATTAATCAAGGACTCGCACTCTTTGGTGTAGATCCAGTCAGTTGGTTGGGTACTCCAGGTGGAGCGATGAGTAGTATCGTTGCTTTAAGAGTCTGGCAGTTTGGCTCAACCATGCTCATTTTCTTAAATGCCTTAAAGAATGTCCCTGAATCTTTATATGAAGCAGCAACCATTGATGGGGCGAATAAGTTTAGACAGTTTTTCTCCATCACAGTTCCAATGATTACACCCATCATTTTATTCAATGCTGTCATGAGACTGGTTGAAACGTTCCAAGTGTTTAATGGTCCGATGCTCATCACCAACGGAGGACCAGAAAATTCAACTAGAGTCATGAACATGCTCATTTATCAAACAGCATTTAGAGATGGAAATCTCAATTTGGGTAGTGCAATGTCTTGGATTTTGTTTATCATCATCATGGTGTTCACAGTATTGATCTTTAGATCATCCAAATACTGGGTTCACTATCAGGATTGAGGTGAGCTGATGACAAACGTTGATATCAGATTGAGAAACAACAGAATCAAACGCAATATTAGAAAATCAATTCAGTATGGCATCATCATTTTGATTGCATTCGTGATGTTATATCCATTGCTTTGGATCATTGGTGCATCATTCAATGCATCAGCAAATGAATCATTTTGGTTTTGGCCAAGTGACTTCACTTTGATTGGTTGGAAAGATTCACTGAAAGCACCTGGATGGGGAAGTCCAGAAGGATATTCATTGCTAAGGGCACTCTGGAATACCATGCAATATACGATTCCTCATGTGGTTTTTGGAACCGTATCGACATTACTCACAGCTTATGTTATTACCAGAATGCACTTTAAAGGGAAGAAGTTATTCTTTGCACTGATCATTGGGACATTGCTGATGCCAAACACCATTTTTAGAATACCAATGTATGCATTTTGGACAAGCCCTGGCATCGCGCCACTTTGGGATGGTGTTGATGCACCATTCCTACCTTATCTACCCTTATGGGCAGGATCAATCTTTGCAGTGAATTCATTTTCTGTCTTCATGTTCATTCAGTTTTTCAGAACCATTCCAAGAGATTTGGATGAAGCTGCTTATATGGATGGTGCGAATAAGTTTCAAGTGTTATGGTATGTATTGATGCCGGTCTTAAAACCAATCGTGATCACAGTAGCACTCTTGCTATTCATTGCAGAATTCAATGATTACCAAGGACCACTCATTTATGCAGGAACTGTTGAAACCATGCCACTATCGCTCGTGCTCCCTTCACTTGGACTTGACTCAACCAATACGTATGCACATGTATACGCTCGTTCTATTGTCGGTGTCATGTTGCTCATCATCGTGTTCTTTGCTGCTCAGCGTTACTTTGTCGGTAATGATGCAGATTCAGCCATTAAAGGCTAAAGGAGGTATCTCATGAAAAAAATAATGATTCTGATGCTTTTGATATTCAGTGTGATTTTATCAGCGTGTCAGGAACAAGGGGTCACTGTAGAAGAAACTCCTGAAGATTATATGTGCAAAGACCAACCTCTTTCTGAAAGTTGTTATAGTCCATCAGATGACTTAGATTTCATCTCAACAGATCCAGTTGAGTATGTCATTTCTGAACTATTTGATACAGAAAGAGTGAATCAATCACCACGAAACTGGTTACTTTACCGCAATGAAGAGTATGCCATTGATGGTGTGAAAGCCATCATCACAGATGGTGTTGATGGCAATCGTTTTGTCAGAATGTTTTCAGACGGTTTGAAGAAACCTCCACATCCTCAATCTGCACCAACACCAACATTCATCTTTACAACCAAATTCAATTTAGATATCGATCGTAAGGGATGGATGGAAGGCTCTTTGATGATTCCTTCTGATGTTCCTAGCAATCCTGTGACACTCGGTGTATCGACAGGTGCTGTCAATACCATTTCAGTGACGATTGGTTCCGATATGAAAGTATCTGTACAAGTCGGAGGTCCATTTTACTATTATTCTGGAACTGGTGATGGAGGAGATGTATTTTCAACAGCACACACTTTAAGTCAGGATATTTGGTATCGATTCCGTTTAGAATGGGATGCGTCTACCAACAATGTGAAGGCATATTTATATGTTTCAGGGAATCTCGTTCAACTCCATTCAGGCGCATTTCACATCAGTAATCGTGTCAATGCCTTGATGTCAGGTATGATTTTGGTTCCCAATGTTGTGAGAGTCACGATGCCTAGAAATTATATGAATGGTTGGGCTTACTTAGACAATGTTGTCGTTGAAAGGAAGGTGTGATGACATGAAAAAATTACTTTCTTTATTCATGACAGTCATTTTGATAGGTTCAATCATCCCGAATCAGTTCATTAAAGCAAACGACTCATTAATTTATTTAGAATCAGACTATGAAAGACTGCATGCAGTCATTCAGCATGTTGAAAATGTATTGAAATATGGTCATGAATACAATCCAGAAACTGCACTTTTACCTGATGCTATCAACACACTCACAGGTGAACCTGCGAGATGGACATTTCCCAATAGAGCAGCAGTTCCTTATTCGAATTTAGCGAATCAACAAAATTTTTACAGAACACTTGTAGGTTTATCACGTGTCACTGGTTCAGAGAAATATAAAAATGAAGCAATGGACATATTATCTGAGTTTATGACCAATTATCAGTCTCCAAATGGACTCTTTAATTGGGGCGGACACCGTGCAATCAACCTAGATACTCTCGAAGTTCAATCAACTGAAGGTCCGAATGGCCCGCATGAACTGAAAAACATGATGCCTTATTATGAACTCATGTTAGAAGTTGATGAAGAAAGAACATTAAGATTCATGAAACAACTTTGGACAGCACATTTCTACTGGAGTTCTACCGATATGAATCGTCACGGCAGTTATTCAACAGCGTTTGACAATAACGTCTTCGGTCAAGCGATTCCGGATCATGTCATTCAATTTGATGAAGATGGAAATCCAATCATTCCCGCGGACTCACCTGGGTTACTGCCGTTTGTCAACTCAGCAACTGACTTGGCATATGCAGCGTTTGCATTATCGAATCATACAGGAGATCCAGTACCTGCACTTTGGGCGAAATACTTAATGACTCAATACAACAGAGCATCGCACCCTGTCACTGGAATGACTGTGTATCAATATAAATCAACACTCGTGACGAGATCTCCGATTGAATGTGCGGATCCTGCATACACAAATTCTGGTTGTGGAGATCGTGTTGCTAGACAATTCAGAGATTTTGGTTCTATTGCAAGAGAAGCGAACGTTGCCTGGAAAAATACGCAAGCTGTTTATGTCGATAATATCTTGATGTTACTTGAAGCAGCAGATAAATATGGTGTCACTGACTTTGTCGATTGGGCAAGACAGTACATGGAAGGTTATTTGGAATATGCCTATATTCGTGTCGATGGCAAGAACATGATTGTTCCGATGTTCATTGATGGCACCATCACTTATGGCTATGTGGTTCCTCAAGTTGGATATTTTGGACCATCCAACATGAGACTTGATTATGTTCCGATGCCAACAACGTATTTATTACCCATACTGAGAACCATTCTTCAAACAGAAGGAACGCAGAATCAAGAGAAACTTTGGGGATATTTTAGAGATATTGTCTATACGTACGGTTTAGGTGATATTGGAGAAGTTGGTGGAGCCAATCCTAAGCTCAATTTGGATACATCGATTGATGATCCCTACGCTTTAATGGCGATGGTTGAACTTTATGATAAGACTAAAAATATCGATTATTTGAATGTCGCAAGAACCATTGGTAATAATATCGTAAGTGAAAAATTCCATCGTGGATTCTTTGTCGAAAGTGAAATCATGCTCTATAGCAGACTGGATCAACCGGATACGCTTGCCCTACTTACTTTAGATGCAGTTGTGAGAGGAATCAGTTTGAGTGAAATGCCATTCTATTTAGCAGATTCTGGTTATATTCACGGTTATTTACTTGCAGATGATGGTGTGACAGAAGATCGCAGTTATACACAAAATGTGATCTACACCAAGACCATTTATGATTAGGAGGAAACGATTATGAAAAGAATAGTATTCATGTTCATCTTTATGTTGAGTTTTTTCCTCCTTCAAGGATGTCAAAATGAAGAAGAAACCATTCCAGATAACGATATTGATGTTTACAGACTCTTAATGGATGCTGAAGATCTTTCAGGGATGGCAAATCAAACGAAATCCATCATTACAGTGGACGGAGATTTAGGATTACCCATGAGTTATCAGGGTGTCACAATCACCTATGCGTCTAGAAATGCATCCATCATCAGCAATTTGGGAGTTGTCACTAGACCAAATGAATGTTGGATCGAATCTAGAGATCAACAAGGATTGAATCCTGAAGATTATGAGAATTTAAACGATAACTGGCCAGTACTCTTGGATGTAACACTCACCTATGAAGGTCAAACCAGATTCGCAAAACTACTCTTTGTTGTTGCACCACGTGAGGGATTCACGTGTCAGAAATATTTAGGATAGAAAGGGAGAACATATGAGAAAAATACTTGGAATCATCAGTATGATCCTACTCGTTGTGATACTTGTTGCATGCGGTGGGAAGACTTTTACAGTTACATGGGAATCTAACGGTGGTACAGGAATACCCAACATACAGGCTAATGATGGCAGTACCATTGATGAACCTGTAGAACCTACACGTTCAGGGTACATCTTTGATGGATGGTATCAGGATGCAACGTTTGAAACCATTTGGGATTTTGATAATGATACAGTCACGAGTGATATCACACTGTATGCCAAATGGGTCGTCTCAGGACCCACTGATCAGGATCTAGTCGATGATGCATATGACTGGTTATCGATTGGTGATTTGTCAGCACTGACACAAAGCTCACCTCGTTTGATATTACCAACATCAAGAGAAACAGTAACTATCACTTGGGTGATTGACAAACTCGAATACATTGCAGCCAATGGTGTCATCACCCAACCGACGTTTGAAGATGGCAATCAGACTGTCACATTGACAGCAACACTGACACTGAATGCAGTGACACGTACAAAAGTGTTTACAGCAACTGTGATTGCATTACCTTCTGTTGAAAATACGCCACCCATCATCAATGAAACATTCAAAGATTATGTAGCTGGTAATATTTTGACACAAACGAGTATTTGGGGACCAGTTTCTGGTAAGACCGGTAATTCTTTATTTACAGTTGTTACTTCAATACCGGGATCAACCATTCCGAAGTCTTCAAATGCATTAAAGATTGAAGCACTTAAAGAACTTCAAGTAGAAACTCCAATCGTTCATAGCTATGACTTGCTCGTTATTGAAGTGGATTTGATGCAATCAAACACTTCAGACGCTTCAGCAATCAACATTCAATCATCTTCATCTTCACCTGTTGTTGCATTTGGTCTAGATGGCGCAAGTTTATTCTATCGTACCGATAACGGCACATTGATGAAGACTACAATTCAAACCAACCAATGGTACACCATGAGAGTTGAAATCAATTTAGTCAATAAAACAATGGAAGCATTCTATTATGAAAATAGACAATTGATTAGCTTGACGCCTGGTCCTGTGACCTATGTTGGCACAACGCCACTGCAAAGTCTATTCATCAGAAGTGGTAGTTCCACAACTGAAGTACTCAGAAATCCAGCATATATCACCAATATCGTCGCAAACCGTATTGAAGCACTACCAAGACCTGCTGAAATCGTTAAACTTGGTGAAGTGACAGGCATTGAATCAACACTTTCAATTGCTCAAAACGAAACATTCACACCCAGTGTTCCTCAAATTTATAATTACTATGGTAGTCAAGAATTACTTGTGAAAGATACGGATTATTCACTCACCATTACCAATCCTGTGGATACTTCAGTTCCAGGAGAATATGTCGTTACTTATCTATTCACAAACCTTGATACACCAACAGATACAAAGACTGTGACACAAAATGTCACCGTTTATGCAGTGGGTGATCCCAATGAAATTACTGGTGTCACTTCAACAGAGGTTGGTTACCTCGAACAAATGACAGATGTTACCGTCACTGTTGTTCAACCGGACGGTATGCTTTATTACAGATTTTCCAATAATGCCACAGAAGATAAAGCTTTCATCATAGGTGGAACATCAGTTGTAATCACGAGTGTTTCATTGCTACTTGATGATCTAGAAGCGGGTTCATTTACCCACATTCATTTCATCGTCGATCACTTTGGTGATTCAAACATATTCAGTCATGCACTGTCTCATGAAGTTGTTACACTCATTTCAACTCCTGCTGAATTCATGCAAGCATTCGCTGTTGCTCCAGGGACAGTAGATATTTTGGGCAGATATGCATTGACCTCTGATATCGATTTGAATGGTCTTACCTGGACTGATCAAAACGCATCCTTCAAAGGCGTTCTTTATGGTAATGGTTATACAGTGAAAAACTTGACCATGACCAAGACAGGTACAAACTATGGTGGACTCTTTGCAAGAGCTAATGGCGCTATCATCAGAGATTTAGTCTTAGATCATATCATGGTCACATCCGCTGACCGTGGAGGTATCTTAGTTGGACGCATTGAAAATGGCGATACCGTCATCACGAATGTGGTCATCATGAATTCATCGATAACTGGTGCAAATTCCAATGGTGTTGGCGGTGTGATTGGTCTCGTTTCAAGATTGACAACATTATCAAACGTTGCAATCATCGACTCAACTGTTACTGCAAATGGACAGAAGAATGTCGGCGGTATTGTGGGTAGAGTGGATAATGCAACTTTGATCGCCAATGATATTTATGTCAGAGGTGTTACAGTCACATCAACAGTTTTAGGAGAAGCAGTATTAGATGTTGCTGCTGGTGGCTTAGTCGGTTATGTCAGAGACAGTTTAACGTCGATTATCACAGCCAATAGAGTCGTCATCATTGATACCAATATTCATGCGATTGTTGGTGGAGCACTCATTGGATATCTGAGAAATCCAGGATCTGCAACCGTTCAAAATGCTTATGTTGAAGTCAATTTCACACATGAAGCGATTAATGCTGCTGGACTTGTGGGTCGTGTCAATAATGAAACCGATAAACTGAATGAAACATCCATTTTCGGATCACTTTCAAACGCAAAAGCACATGCACAGACTCAAGATTTAACCAATAACGCTGTTCCAACGAACCAAGCATGGTGGAGTACAAACTTACCAGTCTTCGTTGGACATGAGTTATGGACATTTGATACAAACGCGATATTTGCATTAAACAATTATTTAGCTTCTAGTAAACCAATGGTCAATGTTACACTAGACTACAACATCACTTTGGATGACGAAGTCATTCAAATTCGTGAAGGTCAGACATTTGTTTACAGTGCACCACTGGTTGTTGGATATAACTTCATGGGTTGGTTCACAGATGCAGAGATGACGCAAGCCGTGATTGTTTTAACCATCACGACGCCTGTGACTCTTTATGGAAAATATGTAGCAATTCCAACATATGATGTTTTATTTGAATCTAATGGTGGATCTCTAGTCACTTCAATTTTGGATGTTTATGAAAATGAAATGATCCTAGAGCCTGCTGATCCGGTGAGAAGTGGATTCATTTTCCAGGGCTGGTATAAAGATGCACTATTTGCTGAAGCATGGGTATTTGCAACAGATACAGTGACTGCAGATATTACACTGTATGCGAAATGGGAAGAAATTCCACCAGTCACATATACAGTTTCATTTGAAACCAATGGTGGATCCATTGTAGACCCATTATTGCTCGTCGCTGAAAATGCATTGATTACAGCACCTACATCTCCAACGAAAGATGGTTACACATTTGAAGGTTGGTTCAAGGATGAAGGATTGTTAAACGCTTGGGTATTCGAAACTGATGTGGTTGTTGCAAACATCACTTTATATGCGAAATGGGCTCTCATTCCTGTCACTTATACTGTGACATTCGAATCCAATGGTGGTTCAGCAGTCACAGCAATCACAGGTATTAGCGATGGAGCACTGATCAGTGCACCAGCAGCTCCAACCAAGACAGGATTTGACTTTGCAGGTTGGTATCATGATGTTGAACTCACCAATGATTGGGTCTTTGAAACCGATCTAGTGACTGCCAATATCACATTATATGCGAAGTGGACAGAAAAATTACCGACTCCAATATCAACAGCTCAAGAATTTTACGATATGACAATCAGTGGTTCTAGCGAAAAGTTTGTATTGGTCAATAGTATTGATTTCACCGGTTTCGCTTGGGTTGAAACAGGTACTGGAACAGCATTTAGAGGCACACTGGATGGTGCAGGATTTACCATCAGCAACATTACCATTACAGGTTCTGGTACAGGCGTTTATGGCGGAATCTTCCAAAGAGTCAATGGCGCAACCATTAAAAACTTAATCATCAACAATGCAAACGTTGATGTTGTTGGTCGTGCAGGTATTCTTTTGGGTCGAATTGAAAACAATGCTGCAACTTTCATGAACATCACGATTTCTAACTCGAGTGTTAAAGGCACCGACAGCAATGGTGTTGGTATTTTCATGGGTAATGCCTCACTTGGCTTTACAGCAACAAACATCAGAATTCTTTCATCAACAGCATACAGTACAGCGAAGAATGTGGGCGGTATGGCTGGTCGTGCAGACAATCTCTCACAAATGACAGATATTTATATATTTGGTATTACAGTGGAAACTACTCAAACGACAACAGACTCAGGTGTATCATCATTCATTGGTTATACCAATCACGCCGATGCGAATGTCATCATCAATCGTGCTGTTGTTGAAGCAACAACACTGAAATCTCGCAGTGCAGGAACTCTGATAGGTTATCATAAACTTGGTAATTTATCTGCAACAGATGTGTTCACAGATGTTACATTCGTATACGGAGGTTCAGCACAGCATGGCATCATTGGTCGTAAAGATAGTGTGAATGCGGATGTAATCGTTAGAGTGTTTGCACATTATATTGGTCAGCAAGTTGGTGCAGCAATTCAGTTACCAGCTGAAAATGTGCTTGCCAATCTTGATGGACTCAATCAAGCATGGTGGGAGACTAATCTACCGAATATTCATGGCAATAGTGCTTGGACGTATGATGCAGTATCGAAGTTTTATGAGCTGAATTAATTCAATTTTTGATACTAAAAGAGTTGTGGATTTGTCACAACTCTTTTTTTATTGGCTTGATTGTGCTAAAATAAGTCAAGGGAAGTGTCTTATGAAATACTTGTTGCTTTATAATCCAGTCAGTGGAAGATCAAACTTTAAATCACATCTCAATATGATTGTTAAAACGTTTCAAAAGACAAATCATCAACTTGAAATCTATGAATCAAAAGCACCGAAGGATTTAGAAATTGTGGCTTTTGAACGTGCGCATGAGTTTGATGTTTTTTTGGTTGCTGGTGGCGATGGAACAGTCAATGAAGTCTTAAACGGCATCATGAAATGCGATAAAAAGCCGGTTTTAGGATTACTACCGAGTGGTACTGCCAATGATGTTGCAGCCATACTCGGTGTGAATAAGAATATCAAAAGATCTTTAGATATTTACTTCAATGAGAAACCTGTCAAAATGGATGTCAATCAGATCAATAATCAATATTTTCTATATACAGCAGCATCCGGTATCATGACCAAAATCAGCTACGCAGTCCCAAGAAGACATATTAAAAAGTATGGGTATATTGCATATGTCATTGAAGCGATGAAAGATTTGACACAAGAATATCGATATCCAATTAAAATCAAATATGATGGACAAGCAGTTTCGATGGAATGTGTCATGGTCTTAGGCTTATCCACCAATCGAGTCGGTGGCATGAGACTCACCAATTTTTCAACATCGAAGTTGAATGATGGACTTTTTGAATTAAGACTCTTTAAGCGTGCAAAATCATTATGGAGATTTAGACTATTATCATCATTTATCCGTGGAGGAAAGAAGCTCAGAGAAGATTTACATATCGCATCATCAAGATTTGAGATTGAGACCAGTTCGAATGTAGACTGGAATGCCGATGGAGAGTTTTCATGTAAGGGAAATATCGTCATTCAAACACACCGGGAGGCTATTGAAATATTCGCAAGTGCGAAGACAAAGAAGCAATATTTCTAGCCGAAATAGCTCAGGTGGTAGAGCAGCTGTCTCGTAATCAGCAGGTCGTAGGTTCGAGTCCTATTTTCGGCACCATTTTTTGAATAATTAGTTTTTAGATAAAGATTATTGAAATTCAATGGTATTTTGTTTTTGTGGATATTTAGAATGGTTATTATTTGAATAGATAATAAGAAATGTAAAACATGAATTTCTAAGGTCAAAAGGGCTTATTTAGATTTTATTAACTCTGATGTACTTTCATGGGTTGCCTTTAGAAAACAAGGAGACAACTTTTCATTCTCGTTAATATATGATACAATTTAAGAAATAATTGCGATAAATGTAGATAACAAAAATAAAAAAGGAGTCGTATTTTATGGGGGCAACATTTGGAAATATCCATATTAACAATCAGGAAAACCTTAGCAAAAATATATTGATTGAGAAACTGATAGAAGGTTTTAAGTCTTTGAATTACGAGAATACAAAACAGAGTCATGCTGACATAAACCTCAAAATATTCTATAATCCATCAAGTAAGTGGGTTTGCATTTATTCAGATGAAATAGATGAAATACGATTGAATGATTTAAAAAGAATCGGTAATTTCTATCATAAGATATTTTCTACTGATGTAATCGCTTCTCATGTCGTCGATAGTGACGCTTTATTTATGTATAAGAAAGGTATAAAAACAGATTTATATATAAGTGAAATAGATGAAAGTGAAATGTCATATAACAAAAGCAAATCCAAATTACCTAAAGGGTTAATAGAAAGATGGGAGCATTTACTTAAAAATAGAAATTCTCAAAAAGATTTATTAAATGTATGGAATACAAATTATGACTTTGCTGAAGAAAAACTAGCTGCTATAGGACATTTGATAGGATTTGATGACTTATTAGCTCAAAATGGCTTGAAATACTTTAATAACATTGCAGATGATATATCGAATTATTATGAAGTCATATCACTCTCGTTTGTTAATAACATAAAACTCATTAAAGTTTCTTATATTGAAGGATTACCAGTGTTTAAAAATCTTGATTGTGGACCAGAAATGAGAAGAATTAGCGATGAACGTACTTTAAGATTTTACAATATTGGCGGGAAATCCAAAGGCATATTGATTGAAATATTTTCTGATTGTCCTGGAATCATTTCATTTGACTCTGTTGAGACATCACAACAGGATTGGAATAAAGAATTTACTGGGAAAATGCCCTCATTTAATTCACGCAGATTTATGTTTGAAAAAAAAGAAAATAATAAATATGTAGCTGTTGTAGATGATTTTGAATTATCTCCAGGTGTAATCGCAACAAATATTGATGAAATACAAAGACTAAAAGGGAATGATTTAAAGAAAGCAAGAAAAGAAATAGAATCTTATAGACAAACTTTTCGTTATCATTTAGGTATAAAAGGAATTGCTAATGCCATTGTAACCAGCAATGTGAAGCTAAAAGTTATTCCATTAGAAAATCCTGACGGATTCGTTGAGTTTGATTTCCAATTAACTAATGATGAAAAAGTATTTAATGATTATTTGGAAAAAGAATTAGATAATGCACTTGAGAATAGCTAACAAAGCGAAAAACTAATATATTTAGAAATGGAAGTTTCTACACCATGTTCTAAATGCAAAATGTCGGCTTTATAGAGAGGAAAAATGCCCAAAGTATATGTATAAGCTTCGGGTCCTCTTTTCGGCACCATTTTTTGAATAATTTGTTTTTGTAGAAAGGCTATTGAAGTTCAATGGTCTTTTGTTTTTAAGGTCAATAATTATAATTATTTTTTGATGTTACAGATAGAAATGTAAATCATGAATTTCTAAGGTCAAAAGGGTTGATTTGAATTTCAATCCCACCCATCAACTTCTAAGATCCGTGTCTTACATTTTGAATGCTAGTAAAAAAAATCACTCCAAGAAATGTTGATATTCTCCAGAAAATGTTATATAATACAATTAAGAGGAGGAAATAATATGATTTTAACGACATTAAATCTTAGGGAAATGTACAGAGAGTATACAGATATTAATGGCAAAATTAAAAGAGATGTAGAAAATGGCATCCTATTTCCACTTGTAAGGGGTATTTATGAAACAAATAGTAAAACCGATGGCTTCTTGTTATCCTCATACATTTATGGACCCTCATATCTATCTTTTGAATACGCACTTTCATTTCATAATATGATCCCAGAAAGAGTCATTGTTTATACGAATGCAACTTTTAACAAAAGAAAAAGCAAGTTGTATAAAAATCATTTCGGTTCTTTTGCCTATAGGGATGTACCAAAAGATGCTTTCCCCTTTTTTGTACAGGTTTTCGAACAAGATACTTATGCTTACTTTATGGCAAGTCCCGAAAAAGCTTTATGCGATTTACTTTATATTAAGAAACCTGTAAAAAGTATGAAAGAATTGAAAGCATTACTTTTCGAAGATATTAGAATAAATAGAGAAACATTTAATCAATTGAACTTTAATGACATTATTTTTTTATCGAATAAATACGTTTCAAACAATATAAAGTTTTTAAAAAAATATATCAAAAGCGAGTATATACGATGACAATCATTCAACAAATGATCAGCAAATATAATCCTAAAACAGTAGAAGATAAAAAGAATGCGATTAAAGAAGTATTACAGGAGGTCGTTTTAGCTGGCCTCTCTAAAACTGATTTTTTTACATATGCTGCTTTCTACGGTGGAACATCTTTGAGAATATTTTATGGTATGGATCGATTTAGTGAAGATCTAGATTTCTCATTACTTGTGAGTGATGAAACGTTTGACATCAGTAAGTACTTAAAACCCATAAATGAGATTATAAACTCGCTTGGACTTCATTTTGAAGTATCAAAAAAAGAGAAGTCTAGTGAATCAACCATTGATTCAGCATTTATTAAAGGAAATACCAAAGAGACATTTATAACGATCTATCCCAATTCGACAGATTCTGCTCAAATCATACATAACGAAAAAATCATGATCAAATTCGAAATTGATGTAAATCCACCGAAATATGCGAATACAGAAATTAAGTATCGCTTGCTGCCATTTCCATACCAAGTTAGAATCTACGATAAAAGCTCTTTATTTGCAGGTAAAATTCATGCAGTGATTGCAAGAAGTTGGAAAAATCGTGTAAAAGGTAGGGATTTATATGATTATATCTATTACCTTAGTTTAGAAACCAAAGTGAATTTGAAGCATTTGGAAGCAAGACTAAAACAAACGAAATCTATAGAAGATGACACAATTTTAACTATAGAAAAACTTATTGAATTACTAGGAAAAAGATTTGATCAAATTGATTATGAAATTGCAAAGTCAGATGTAAGACCCTTTATAAAAGATCAAAATAACTTAGATCTTTGGAATGGTCATTTCTTTAAGTCAATTACACAGGGAATTAAAATCGATTAAGATAATAGACTGTATAGGAGTTTTAAAAGTCCCTGTCTACAAAAACACATGTAGTTATCTAAGTTAGGAAAATTTTGCTTGAGAGTTCATTTCTAATTTAAGAATCTGTGTCATTTTTTAAAATCACTATGCGATAATGTTTTTAGATTATTGTAAACTATCTAAGATATTAAATGTAAACAATATTGTAAACATAAAAGTTGACTTAATGTAAACAATATTGTAAACTAGGATTGAGGTGCTAGTATGAGTGTCTATGAGAGTTTTAAAAAAATATGCAAAAAATTGAATCATTATCCTACTCAATCAGAGTTGATCTATAAGTTTGGTTTAAATCATCAAGAATTAAAAGAAATATCTATAGAAAAATACATGGATGACGAGTATCAAAAAACTCCTCTAACAAGTCCATCTGGAACTCGCTTATTATATTGGAAAAATGAAAAAATCGTGATGCATTTTCAAGGTAGTCAAGACCTTATTAGAAACTCGGAGATGAATCAATTCTCTGATTTTCGTAATTCGGAAATCCTTAATGGATTCGTTTTTTCTGAAATCGAGTCAAGTCTGGCAATTGAAGGTATTAGAAGCACACGGGCACAGATTGAAAAACTTGATCAAGCAAATTATGATGATTTGGATCAACTAAATGATATCATCGTTAAAAATATGCTTTTAGGATATGAGTTTGCAAAAAGACATGACATCACAGAAGAAAACATTTTCCAACTCTATCAGATATTGTCAAAGAAGTGTTTAAAGGACAATGAACAATTAAATCCTGGTGCTCTTTATCGTCATGATGAAGTGAATATTGTGGATGGTGCTAATGCGGTTGTAGATCGAGGTGTCGATTGGCAATTATTACCATCATTAATGAAACAATTAATTGACTTTATGAACACAGATAAAACGTATGAAGAACACTTAATTGCCTCTCATATTATTCATTATTATCTTGTTTATCTACACCCCTATTTTGATTACAATGGTCGTATGGCAAGAGTTTTATCATTTTGGTATAACCTCAAACATGCACCATCATTAAGTTTATTATTGGTGAGTGAAGCCATTAATAATAGAATCCATAAACAAGGTTATTATAATGCCATTATGAATTCAAGGAATGCGGGAAACGACATCACGTATTTTTTGGAGTATATGGGAGATATCGTGCTTAAATATTCGAAAATATATATCAATTTCTATAGTATTAAAGCTCAACTCAAAGGAAAAGGACTACTTCTAACTAGAGCTTTAGAGATTGCTTTAAAATATGTATTAGCGATACCTGTAACAGGAGAAGGCTTTTTTGATTGGAAGGACTATAAAGATTTTTCTCATGACTCATTTAGTAAACAGTATTATCTAAGACTATTAAATGACTTAACGGAACTTCAAATTTTAAAGGTTATAGAACATAAAAAATCAAATCTTTATCAATTAAATGCAGATCTTTGGGATCTGATACTTTAAATCAATAATTGACAAGCAAGTCAAGACAATTTCTGTGGCTTTTTTAAGCTAATCATAAGCAGAAATATATGTATAAACTTCGAGTCATCTTTTCGGCACCATTTTTTGAATCATTTGCTTATTGAGAGGGACCATTTATAAAATGTGCCCGATAGAACAGTCCCTTTGAAAAGGCTCTAACAATTGGGTTTTTACATTGTAATAGTAACTGCAAAGAGTTGATTTGTATTTTTGTATCATCACAGATCATATGAGATCCTCTCTACATTGAATATGGGAGTTAACATAATAGAGATTAATAATGATTTTGATGCATCAAAATGAATATAAGTAAAAAATGATTTCTTGTTTTTATGATAAAATATAAGAAATCATATTATTTAGGGGGAACTAAACATGAAAGTGACGACAAAATTCAAAATATGGGGTTTTTCTCAATTGGCGATAGCAATGCTTTTAATCATTCTAGGTAGCACTGTTTTTCGCGATCGAAGTTGGGATCACTTTTCATGGAAACCGAATCTTGCGCTTTTTGTTCCAGGTATGTTTTTAGCCATTTTATCTCTACCCATTCTTATATCGGGGTTTAATCCTCAAATTGTTAAGATTGGAGCCAAGTTACAATCTGAAGTGATAGACTACGCAGGTGAAGATATGAAACAGGCAATCTCTAAGTCTGCTCATACGGTGATACCCGCAGTAACTCCTTCCATAAAACAAGCGATATCGGATATTAAAAATGAAAATGCAAAAGACGAAGACGATTCAATAGAGGAACAACTCATTGAAGCGAAAAAACTGTTTGATGATCATTTGATTAATGAAGATGAATATAAACAAATGAGAAGAAGTATCCTTGGTATTCCATCGTGATGATTTTATTGTGTTGGTCATATTTTTATCATACAATAGGGGGAAACTAGTTTGAAAAAAGTGATATTGATTTTCTTTGGTTTAACAAGCTTACTTGCAATTGTAAGATATGTGTTATTAATGGACAATATGACAATAGGTGTGTTTTTTAAGCAATATGTTTTGATGCTACTAGCATCTATTTTTCTCGTCATTGGTATTTATTTCATTGCTAGAATAACACGCTTTATTTATCAAGAGCCATTTAGAGAGGCAGAGTTGATGACTTTCTGGTTCGTCATCGTCCTTATCACAGGTGTTGGTTTATTCTTATACGTCGCATCAATATTAGAAAAAGATACTTCTTCATGGCTATATACGACATCTTTAGTACCTATATTAGCGATGATTTTAGAACACTACACACTTGATGAATCCTTAGAACAAGAAGAATCAATCAACAAAGTAGATGAATAAAAAATGTTTGATGAATACTCTTGTTTCGATAGATACTTTTTTAGACACCAATCATCATTACGGTTTCAGATAAGATTATTGAACTTCAATAGTCTTTTTTTATGTCATTTATATCCAATCAGTGAATAACTATGATTAAGAATGCAAATGAGTTGAAAACAAATGGTGTGTGATGTAAAATAATTTCGAATTCGAAATAATATCGAAACGAGGAAAACCATGTCTAAAATAGAATTAGGTATTACGACATTTGCTGAAGTGATGGAAGATCCTAAAACAAAACAGTTGATTAGTTATGATGAACGGATACGACAAGTCGTTGAAGAAATTCAACTTGCTGATCAAATTGGACTTGATTATTTTGGAGTTGGCGAACATCACAGGAAAGATTTTGCTGCTTCAGCGCCGCACATGATCCTAGCTTCTGCAGCTTCAATCACACATCATATCACATTAGGGAGTGCAGTCACGGTGTTATCATCAGAAGACCCTGTGAGAGTCTATCAGAATTTCGCTACACTGAATGCACTATCCAAAGGAAGAGCTGAACTGATGGTTGGTAGAGGTTCATTCATTGAATCGTTTCCTTTGTTTGGTTATAACCTTCATGATTATGACGAGTTGTTTAGTGAAAAACTTGAATTACTTCTTAATATTAGAAATCATGCCATTGTTGATTTTCAAGGAAAACACCGTGCCAACATCCATCATTTAGGGGTATACCCTAGAACATCTGACCTTAAGATCAGTGTTGCAGTAGGAGGAACGCCTGAATCCGTCATACGTACTGCACGTTATGGGTTACCATTGTTTCTTGCAATCATTGGAGGAAGTCCTAGAATGTTTAAAGGGCTCGTTGACTTATATAAGAAAACCTACCGTGAATTCGGACATGATGAACAGAAGATGTTCATTTCTGTTCATTCGCATGGATATGTCGCTGAGACTTATGAAGAGGCATTTGAAACCTATTACCCATCCATTGAGCAAGCCATGAATGTGATTGGAAAAGAACGTGGATGGTCCAAGTATACCAAACAAACATATGAACACACCAATCGTATGGAAGGAGCACTTTATGTTGGTGATCCTGAGTATGTCGCAAGAAAAATCATTCATTTAAAACAGATTTTAGGCATCGATCGATTTGCACTTCATGTACCGGTAGGTCATCTTGATCATGACAAAGTGATGAAGTCCATTGAACTTTTCGGTACAAAAGTGAAACCTTTGGTTGATCAGGAACTGAGTAAGAAATAATGCAATCTAAGAATTAAGAGATGATGTCCATTAAGCAATATCAGAGATGTATAATATAGTTAATAGTAACGAGGAGGAATTATCCATGAAACAAGACAACGTCAAATTATCATTTGATAAAAACTTTGTAGGTCATATGACCTCACCAACGGGAACGATTGCAATAGGTAGCCAAGAAAACGGCATGAAACCGTATCATTTGCTATTTGGTGCGATTGCATCATGTTTTTATGCAACTTTTTTAAGTGTTGCAGATAAAATGAGACTAACATTTTCTGATGTTGACATTGAAGTCTCTGGATATAAACGGGATCAAACGCCTGCAACCCTAGAACAAGTGACGATTGCTATGGTCATCTACAATGGTTCTGACGAAGAAAAACTTAGAAAAGCTTCAGAATTAGGAGCAAAATATTGTTCAATTCATGAGACAGTATCGAAAGTAGCAAAAATCGATTTAGTCATTACTTTCGAATCCAAATTTTAGTTTATTTGCGCATCGCACTGATAATAGAATAAGCAAAGTTATACCTTGAAATCCTCTTAAAATAAACAATGGCGTGCTCACTGATCCATGTTTAATGAGAGGTTTTTTTGTTTTATCAATGCTTTTTTATTTTTTCTTCAGTCTTCATCTCTGCTGAGATGATACTGATATGTCTCTATATCATCAAGAGAGTTCATCACTTGTGATACAATGGAAATAAAGAATAACAAGAATTGATCATTGTGTCAATCAAATATGATTGATGATGATTCAATGTTATCAGGTGTCAATGATTGATGAAAAAAAGGGGATTTGATCATATGAAAAACTTGTTTAAAAAAACATGGTTTCTTGGAACACTCATGATTGGTTTATTATTGATTGTATTTTTGATGAACCTATGGATCATGTCACTTAAATTGACTGTACCCTATGAAGAAGATACGTTGTGGACTTTAGGTAGTAATCTATCCAGTGGTGGAAACATCAATATTTTCGCATTTGTGTTTGTGGTCATGTTCTATGTATCCATCATTCCAATCCTACTCTCAGGATTTAGTCTTCTCAAGAAGAATCATTTTGGATTCATGATTGCTTTCCTCTATATGATTTCATTCCAAACGACTTTGGTTGTCTTTCAATCCGTCTTTCAGAGTTTGCCGGTGTTTGCAATCATCTTAATGATTTTCAATATCATACTCTTGATTGGTGTATTCGTGCTTTCCATTTTTAGAATCAAAGCACTCAAAAATTCATTGATATTGACAAAAAATGATCTAGAAATCAAACTGAGTCAAACAAAGATACCACTTGCTGTACTCATCATCGATGTCATTTCAATCCTTGTATTCTTAACGACCTTTTTCGTTCCCATTTATTCTACGACTGAATCAGGCGTAGAGTTTAATGCCGTCATCATCCGCGTCTTATTGATGGGTGAAACCCAAATAGATGTTATTGCATATTTCTTAGCTAATTTTGTCATCTTCTTAGGGATATTCTTATATTTTGCGAAGTGTATATCGGATTATTTTTTCAATCAAGAAAAATTCATCCTTCACTCCAAAACCCTCGTTGCCTTTTCATTCATCGCTACACTCGTTTTCTTTGTCACGGGTTTAGTGATGTATATGCTCAATACCTTGGGTGGCATCATCTCTCAAACGTATGCATTCATCCCACTGTTCTTGATGCTTGTTGTCATCATCATCTATGCGGTTTTTAATGGTAAGTTTAATGCATATCAAGAAGTGGTTGATCAAGAGAAAACATTGAGATACGCAAAGATTGAACCTTTATTGTATGTTTTTGCATTGACAACGGTTTCTGTATTGATGTTATTACTCAAAATCATCAAAATCAATATCACTTCAGGTGCACTTGACTATTTTGTTGAGTTAACAGGATTTGATATTTTAAGAGACTATGCGAATCTTGATCCAGGCTATAGAATCATTGCCTATATTTTGGTAGTGATGCTCATCTCGATTGGTTTATGCTTAGTGATTGCAGTGACAAGTTATTTATCTAAATATAGACAGTTCAATTCAATGGTCAAATTGGCAGCATCCGTGAATGTGTTCTTTGTGTTCATCATTGCCATTTCTGGATATTATTTCCAAATTGCCCAAGAAATCAATGAAGTTGTTATCTTAGATGTCATCAGTTTTTATGGTATTAATCTCCCCAGTTTCATTGATTTTGAGTATACCATCACGACTGATGCGATTTATGCACTCTTTGGATCGGTTTCTGTACTGATTTTAATGTTTGTCAGAAAAGCATTCGACAGAGATGATATGAATCTTCAAGATGCTCAACTATCTGTATCGAGTCCAGAACTTGAATCAACTCAAAACACGCCATCCACTGAAACCTTAGAAGAAACACTACAGGCATTTGATCCATGTCCAGCATTCACGGATTTAGATTCTAAGGTTAGCATGTATCAGGCTGATGTTGAACATCGTAGAACTTTAAAAACGAGTGCTAAATCATTGAACGAGCTCGTTAATTTCGTCGTCGAATATGCCAGAAATTCTAGACTTCATCTATCCTATACACCAGAAGACATTGCAACATTTGTTGCAGGTCTTGGAGCTAGCAAATTATCCATTTTGCAAGGCATGTCAGGGACAGGGAAAACCAGTTTACCGAAGATTTTTTCTGAAGCGATTTTTGGAAATTGTGACATCATCGAAGTTGAATCATCGTGGAAAGATAAAAACGAACTGCTTGGTTATTATAATGAGTTTTCTATGAAATACACACCAAAGAAGTTCACATTAGCGCTTTATAAGGCGAAATTGAATCCAGAAATCATGACGTTCATTTTACTTGATGAAATGAACCTTTCAAGAATTGAATATTACTTCTCAGATTTTCTATCATTGATGGAAAATGAAGAGAATCATCGCGAAATCAAGCTGATTAACATTAAATTAAGTCGTCAAGAACAAGATCAAGACATGGAGTATCTTGCACTTGATTCGGGGAATACACTCAAAGTTTCACCGAACATTTGGTTCATTGGTACAGCGAATCGTGATGAATCCACATTTGTGATTTCTGATAAGGTCTATGACCGTTCTCACACCATGAACTTTATCAAGCGTGCACCTAAAGTTCGTAACTATTCAAACCCCATGTCCAAACAATATTATGATTATCAGACCATCAACCAATTGTTTGTTGCAGCCAAAGAAAAGGGTAAATTTGATGCTGAAAATAGTGAACTGATCAAAAATGTTGAAACATTACTAGCACCCTATAATATTTCATTTGGTAATCGTATTTTGAAGCAAATTGAAGATTTTGTGAATATTTATAATGCTTGTTTTGCAAATGAAGATGTCGAAAGTGAAGCCATTGAAAAGATTTTACTCAGCAAAGTGGTTGCTAAACTTGAAGTGAAGACCATTGATGACAAAGAAAAACTCGAAATGGATTTCGAGAAATTAAACTTGAAACAGTGTGCTCAATTTGTCAGACGTCTTGATAACGAATAAAATGATCAAACACTTGAGTCCAATCAAGATGGAGGAATACATTCGTCTATCTTCATTGTTGGAAAGCATACAAAAATTTGTCAAAAAACATCAGATCATGTCTTATATCGAATTCGATTATTATGTTGTTCATGACATGACCTTGTTTTCGATTGAACCAGACTTCGATTTCGATCAGTTAGAGAAAACCATACAACAAATTAAAAAATCAACGCCTGCCATCAAGCGTATTTTCAGCAAGCCCATCATTGTCTTGAAAGATTCAGATGATGTGCTGCCCGTTGAAAATACAAGAATCATCAATCAAAGTACATTACTACATTTGGCAAATCATGGACAATATGTTTCAAACATTACATCTAAAGGTATTAAACCAAGAAAACTTTTGACAAGAATCTATGAAGATGACTACAGTATCTATGAAAATATCATTTTCTGCAATTTTGTGGATGATATCCTATCACTCATTAAGAAGAACAGACGGACACTCAATAGTTTACTTTATGCCAGTAACGTGATGAAATTCAATTTACTGGAGAAAGTCAATCATGTCAATTACTTTTTAGCTTTGGGGAAGCTTCATACCGGATACATCAGAGATTTCAGTCAGTACTTCAATCTATCCAAAACCATGCTTCATGAATTATCTTTGATCAGTCATGCGATTCATCCAAGACTGAATAAGCCCATCTATCAAAAGAAATTAACTCGAAGTAGAAACTTATCACTCAAAAAAACCAATATTTTCCTCATGCAAAAGGATTATCGACAGGTATTTAAAACATATAAGTTCATTTTAGGTAATCAAATCAAGTATGATGATCAAAACGAAGCCTTGGATTTAATGACGTTAAATGATAACTACATGATGTATGTCCAAATCTTAACGATATTTGCAGTGGGTCATTTTAATTTTGAGATCAATCCCCAAGTTAAGATCAATTTGCATTCATTAGATATTACATTCAACTATAAAGGATGGAAACTTGATTTATTCAACAACAATCAAAAAGAAATCATTCTTCATTTTACTAAAGATAAAACATATAAAATCATCATCACTGGCAATATTTTCGATCGTAAATCATTAAACTACTATAAAAAGAATTATGATATCGATGAAGTAATTGTCGTGAGTCAGTTTGATGAAGACGATGACCAAAGAGATGATGTTTATATCAGTATGGAAGATATTGATTCATTCAGACGCATCCAGCAAATCATTTTAAAAGGTATGATTTACTCAGATACTTCGCGAGATGTATGTCCATTCTGTGGGGGTAAGCTTCATCAAGATCCTTATCATGGCTTTTATCAATGCCATGATTGCATGATTCAAATCAAAGAAAGCAAATGCAAGGAAGCACGCAAATCATTCTTCTATACCGATAATGCACATCAAAAAAAATATGTGATTCACAAATCAGATTTTAAGCAAGATGAGTATTTGACCTTTGAAAAACAAGTAGAGTCGATGCTTTACTTCAGAAATATCACAAAGATCAATCAGCATGGTGATAGCATGTGTCCTTATTGTAACCAGGTCCATCACGATCCAAAGAATCCATAATTTAGGAGGAATCATATGTCCATTTATCAAAAAAGACTCAAAGATTGGCGAAATGGCGCGATCGTCTATCAAGTGATTGTAGACAGGTTTAATCCACCTCACATCATTGACAAAAGCTTATACCCTTATCCCAAACAATTAAAGACATGGAATGAAACACCAAAAAGTGGTGTTTTTGTCCCAGAAGTCAAGTACTGGAGTCATGAACTTGAGTTTTGGGGTGGTAGTCTGAAAAGTTTAACTGAAAAAATAGACTATATTAAAGATTTAAATATCGATGTGCTCTATTTAAATCCTATTTTTGATTCTTTGTCCAACCATAAATATGATGCTACGGATTACTTAAAGATATCTAAAGAATATGGATCAAAAGAAGATTTACAAAGATTAATCGAAATCACACATCAACGGGGTATGAAAATTATCTTAGATGGTGTCTTTAATCATGTAGGTGTTCAGTCAAACTTATACCAAAGTGCAAAAGACTTTAAGAGCCCTTATCGTAACTTCTTCGATTTTAACCCAAAGTATCCCGAAGGTGTGAGATTATGGGCGGATGCTAAAAGCCTACCTGAATTGAATTTAGAAAATCCATTAGTCAAAGATTATATCTATCGAAGTGAGCAATCCGTGATTAAAAGCTATCTCAAAGATGGTATCGATGGCTGGAGACTCGATGTCGCATTTGATATTGGGTTTATCATCTTAAAAGAGTTAACGGATGTTGCTCATTCCGTTAAAGAAGATGCATTAATTGTTGGTGAAATTTGGAACTATCCTGAACAATGGTTGAAATCGATTGATGGCGTCATGAATTTTACGTTTAGAGAGATCATGTTAAGACTCATTAAAGGTGAAATCATGCCAAACAAAGCGAATCAAATGATTCATGATGTCATTCTTTCATCAGGTATCGAACCTATTTTGAAATCTTGGCTGTTATTAGACAATCATGATGTACCAAGACTCAATCATCAATTACCAGATATCAAGATGAGAGAACTCGCTCAAATTCTTCAATTCACTCTCCCAGGGTCACCTAATCTATACTATGGTACTGAACTTGGGATGAGTGGAGGACATGACCCTGAAAATAGAGCACCCATGCGATGGGATATTGTTGATGATAATCACACATTGAAGTGGATCCAATCACTCATTTCATTACATCAAAATGAGATAGCACTCAAAGTAGGAGATTATGTCACAATCGATTCAGACTTGTTTGGTTTCATGAGAACGACAGACCGGATAGAAGATACAGTCATTGTTTTAGTGAATCCAACGGATGATCTGATTGAAGATACGATATTACTCAAAGATTCTAGATTGATGAATTATACGACATTTGATTTTTTAATGGGTGAACAATTAAACTTAACATTTTTAGCGGGATTGGTTAGAGTTTCTCTCAAACCCAAATCATATAGCATATTTAAGCCGCACACTCAAGCTGATCAGAGTTATACGCCCTATAAAAGAGTCTAATCCTATCGATTGTTTTTTTGAGGTCTAGAAAAATCAAATATCGTCCTGTTTGATTTGCTAAGATTGAAACCTGGATGCTGATTTACATGAAAATATGATAATAATGAGAATACAGTGTTGATATAAAGCGCTTTCATAGTATAATAATACATGGTGAAACACGTATTGAACTAGAATATCATTGTTTTAGGAATATATCTTAACAAAAGCGGACAGTCAATGCCTGCCGTCGGTTTTTTCATGTGCACCTATGCGTTATTGAACGCATTCATAAAAATAAGAGAGGAACTACAAAATGCTTAAAAGTACGTATCTAATCAAGGTTTATGCTGATCTTTCAAAACGTTATCAAGATCAGCCAGAGTTTCTTCAAGCTGTCGAGGAATTTTTGGAATCTCTCGACTTACTTGTGGATCAAGAACCTCGCATTCAACAAAACGCAATTGTTGAAAGAATTCTTGAACCTGAACGCATCATCAAATTCAGAGTGTCTTGGGTAGATGATTTGGGCAAAGTACAAGTCAATCGAGCAATGAGAGTTCAGTTCAACTCTGCCATTGGACCTTATAAGGGCGGTATTCGTTTTCATCATTCTGTTAATGAGTCCATCATGAAATTCCTAGCATTCGAACAAACATTCAAGAATTCATTGACATGTTTACCCATGGGTGGAGCAAAAGGTGGCTCAGACTTTGATCCACAAGGCAAAAGTGACAATGAGATCATGAGATTCTGTCAAGGTTTTATCCTTGAACTCTATCGACATATTGGACCAAGAATGGACGTACCAGCGGGTGATTTGGGAGTCGGTGCAAAAGAAGTAGGATATATGTATGGTATGTACAAGCGTATTGAAAATGAATTCAGCGGTACATTCACATCGAAAGGCATTGAATCGGGTGGTTCGCTTGGCAGAGCAGAAGCTACTGGATATGGTTTATGCTATTTTGTTGAAGAAATGCTTCGTGAATTCAGACATGAAACATTTGAAAATAAGCGTGTGATCATCAGTGGTGCTGGTAAAGTAGGATCGATGGCTGCCGAAAAGGCCATTGAACTCGGTGCGAAAGTCATTGCGATTAGCGATATTTCAGGTGTCATTCATGATGAAAATGGAATCGACATTGAACTCATCAAGAAATTGTCTAAGACCAGTACAGTGGTCATCAATCAATATCAGTCATTTCATCCGGAAGCGATTTTCAGCGCCAATCCGACAGATATTTGGAATATTCCATGCGATATTGCATTACCATGTGCAACTCAGAATGAAATCTATTTAGATTCAGCCAAAACCTTGGTTAAAAATGGTTGTTATTTAGTTGCTGAAGGTGCTAACATGCCTACAACGATTGAAGCAACGAAGTATTTTAGAGAACATCATATCTTATTTGGACCAGGTAAAGCATCAAATGCTGGAGGGGTTGCTGTATCTGGGTTAGAAATGACACAAAATGCAACATTCCAAAACTGGAGTTTCAAAGAAGTAGATACCGAATTGCATGAAATCATGAGACGAATATTCAAACGTTGCCATGAAATGTCACTGAAGTATACCGGAAAACCTGATGATTTGATTACAGGAGCTAACATTGGTGGCTTCATGAAAGTCTATCAAGCAATGTTGCAACAAGGTGTATAATCCTCAATTCAAGTGATACAAATCGAAAGTTGTGTCAGCTACATGCTGGTACAACTTTTCTTCATTCATGTGCACAACTCAAAGCATTTTCATTCATCACGTTGACTAGAAGTTAGAATGGGTTTTCTTTTCATCATCAAGTGTGGTATAATGTAATCGAAATTCAAAGAATAGGAAGTGATCAGATGAACATTCTATCGTTTATGAAGCCAGCACATGAGGTTATTTTATTGCATATTGATGAGACATTGAAAGTCGCATTAGAAAGAATGACAAAACATCGATTCACATCGATTCCAATCATTGATCGTGAACATCATTATGTCGGAACTTTAACAGAAGGTGACATCTTGCAATACATACTGAACCATCAAGAATGTTTCAGTGGAGATGACATGGACAAAGTGTTCGTGAAAGAAATCAAGCGTTTAAGAGATTATGAAACTGTCGGAGTCAATGCTACACTTACACTTTTGTTATCTGTTGCCAAGAACGAAAACTTTGTGCCGATATTGGATCAAAATGACAAATTCATTGGTATTGTCACCAGAAAAAGTTTGATTGAATATTTCTTCACACATAATTTCATGGTGTTGTAGTCTAATCAAAATGAATATGTAAAAAAATAGGGCACTTGATGACTAATCAAGCGCCTTTTTCTATACATTGATTGGTTTAAGTTGGTTCAAGGTGCGCTTCGTATATAAAACGGTAATGAAAACAGCACTCCAGTTGATCAGCACAATACCCCACCACACACCATCAATACCAAGACCGAAGTAGGTACCGAATAAATAAAAGATTGCAAAGGGTAATACTTGTCTATAAATACCAATGTAGATTGCAAAGCCCGGTTTTTTCACACCTTGCAAGACAGATACACAGATATTTAAGATGACATAGGTGACAAAAGCAAGTGTCTCAATTCTTAAATATCTGGAACCTTGGGAGACAACATCGGAATCAGAATTAAAGAGTTGAATGAAATAAGGTGCTAGTGGAAAAATGATGATAGCTCCAATCATCATGATCATGATGCCATAGAGTGTGGCCATTTTTAAAGCTTTTTTGACGCGATCCAATTGATTAGCGCCAAAGTTTTGTCCAACAATCGACATGACAGCAATATTTAACCCGAGTGTTGGTAGAAGCGCTAATTGTTCGATACGTACTGCAGCGCCATATCCTGCAATGGCTTGATTACCACCATATTTTAAGACATAATAGTTGATGATGAATATCCCGATGGCTATTGTTGCCATATTGAGTGCTGAAGGAATGGCTTGTTTTAAGATATCTTTGCTGGTTTTCGCAGAAATTCTTGCTGTTTTTAATAAAGACAAATCAAATTCAGAGGAAGACTTGACTTTATAGAAGAGATAGATGGTTCCAAACATTTGAACAATAATGGTGGCGAGTGCAACACCAACAACTCCTAATCTTGGGAAACCAAACCAACCAAAAATAAACAAAGGATCTAATATAAGGTTCATAAAGAATCCAATCACTAAAAAGTTACGATAGGGTTTCGTTTGTCCTTGACTTGAAAGCATACCACTCAAGATGGCATTGAACACAAAGAATAGTGAACCTAAAAAGATGGTATTCGTGTAAGCAATCCCTAATGATTGTGCTGATCCATCCGAACCAAGCAAATTAAAAAGGGGTTCAGTCATGAGTGGAGCTAAAACAGTGATGATGATGGATAATATAAACCCAAGAAATAATGCATTTTTCCCGATTTGATGGAAGAGTTGTTTATTTTTTTGACCGAGAGCAATCGATAATAATGCAGACACTGCATTTCCAAGTCCTGATGTGACAGCAATGATGATGAAAAAAATGGGAAATGAGATGGTTAACCCTGCGAGTGCATCTGTAGAAAGTCTACCTGCATAAATCGTATCGACTACATTAAAGAGTGTATTGAATAAAAATCCAATGGATGCTGGAATGGCGATGCGTTTAAGATGAGCAGAAAGATTGCCTTGAGTTAAATCGGTTTGCTTATATGTATTCATGTAATCCTCATATTCTATATATAACGCAATCATATGCTTTCAAAGGACTGATGTCAACCAATTAGCAACATCATTATAGAGAATATGAATTGCGTCTTCGAAACACATTCAGTGGATATCAACCCTATGATTAATTCTATAATCATGATATCCTAGAGATATCAAAACAATCATTCATCAAAAGCAAATCAATTTATATAAGGAGAATCTCAATGGATATTATGCAGGAATCGCTTGATTTACATCGCAAATTAAACGGGAAAATTGAAATCAAGAATAAAGTCAAATTGAATGACATGCACGACATGACGCTTGCATACACTCCAGGTGTTGCCAAAGCATGTTTGGTCATCAAAGAACATCCTGAAGAAGTTTATCAATTGACTTCAAAAAGAAACACAGTTGCTGTGATCTCAGATGGGACTGCGGTTCTTGGACTAGGTGACATTGGACCTCTTGCAGCAATACCAGTGATGGAAGGCAAATGCGCACTATTCAAACGGTTTGCGAACGTCGATGCCATCCCCATTGTTTTGAACACAAAAGATGTCGATGAATTGGTTGAAACCATTTACCGTCTTTCACCTTCATTTGGAGGTATCAATCTTGAGGATATTTCTGCACCACGTTGTTTTGAAGTGGAAAGAAGACTGAAAGAGTTGTGCGATATCCCTGTATTTCACGATGATCAACACGGAACAGCGATTGTCTGCGGAGCTGCGCTTTTGAACGCACTCAAAGTAGTGAATAAGAAGTTATCTTCAGTGAACATTGTCATCAACGGTGCTGGAAGTGCAGGCATTGCGATTACCAAATTTTTATATGAACTTGGTGCGAAACATATCACTGTGTGTGACAAATTCGGTATCCTTGTTGAAGGAGATCCGCAACTCAATGTTGCACAAGTTGAAATTGCGAAATTCACAAATAGATCAAAAAAATCAGGCAGACTCGAAGATGCGATGAAGGGTGCAGATGTATTCATTGGTGTATCTGCTGGAAATATTGTCTCTGAATATATGGTTTCTAGTATGAATTATGATGCCATTGTATTTCCGATGGCAAATCCAACGCCGGAGATTTCAAGAGAATTAGCACTCAAAGCAGGTGCCAAAGTGGTGGGGACTGGTGCATCTAATTTGCCCAATCAAATCAATAACTCCCTCATATTCCCAGGACTGTTCAGAGGAGCTTTGGATAGCAGAGTCAAACAAATAACAACACAAATGGAAATCGCAGCATGCAAAGCTCTTGCGGGCATTGTTAAAAAGGAAGAATTATCTGAATTGTATATCATTCCCAACATTTTTAACAAAAAAGTCGTGAAGCGCGTCTCAAAAGCAGTGATGAAAGCATCACTTTCTATTCTTTAATGAAGGTTGAATAAGTCAATAAAAAAAAGGATGGTTCTTGTCACCTATGACATCATGATGTCTAGATGAACACACAAGCGACCATCCCTTTTTAATGTATGGATTGATTTCTTAAGAAACAACTTTCATTTTAGACTGATATGAACTCCAATAGGTTGCTACTTTATATGCATCCAGTGTCGATTGATTCACGAAGAAGATACTTAAATCAGAGGGAGTATTGGTAAACATGAATAATGCCCCAGCGATCAGCCCGTCGAGAAAGTTTCTAGTGATATAAATTCTTCTTAAATTTGTGCAATCATAGAATGCACCATAATTGATTCTCGTAATTTGATATGGAATGATGATTTCAGTTAAACTGACACAGCCATTAAACATGTAACTGCTAATCTCGGTCAATCCTGAACCTAAAGTTACACTTGAAAGTGAATATGCATCTCTAAAGGCATAAAGTTCTATCGTGGTGACTTGATCTGGAATCACGATGGAAGTCAAATTGTTGATTTGGTAGAATGCATGAGTTTTGATGGTTGTAACCCCTACTCCAAGATCAATAGAAATCAGTTGAGATACAGAAGAAAAGGCATCTTCATCAATGGTTAAGACATGGTTAGGCACAGTATATGATGAACCAGTTTTCGCTTGAGGATAGCGAATCAAAGTAGACAAATCTTTAGTAAACAAGACACCATCAATGATTGCAAAATGAAGATGATCTGCTGAGACGATGATTTCTGATAGACTGTGACAGTGACGGAATGCAGAAGCACCTAGAGTTTCTAAATGATCCGGTAAGGTAATGCTAGATAGACTGTTCGTATTTAAAAAAGCGATTCTTCCGATTGAGATCAACGTTTTTGGTAGAACAATCGTATTCATATACTCAGCATCAGCAAATCCACCATCTTCAATATGCGTGACATGTTTGCCTAAGTGAAAATGAGGAATGGTGATTGAAGATAACTCATTCGCTGTTCCAACACTGACTTGATAGGTTTGAAGATCTTCGATGAGTTCATAAAGAAGCCCTTCTGTTCCCCAATCTGCATATAAAGTGATGGAATGATCGGGGTAATCGCCAAAAATATAAAATTCAGGATCATCTAAATCAAGCATCCACCCTGAAAACACATAACCTTCACGAGTTGGATCAAGTGGTAGATCCATAGTCATGCCTGCGATGCCGGATAATGCTGACACTGGAGTACCACCTCGACTATCAAAAGTAACAGTGATACCATCAAACATCCATTTGGCATAGAGTGTGAGATCATGTGCTGGCATGGTAGAAATCGAAAAAGAGGTAGAGAGTTCTACATCTATAAACCATCCAAGAAACTGAAATCCTGGTTGAAATGGCTCACTGATTGTTGAGATTAACGCACCAAAGTCATGCGTTGAAGAAGTTATTTCATTTCCACCATTGGTTTCATAAGAAATGGTATATTGATTGACTACCCATTTTGCGTAGAGAATCAACGAAGTATCAATGTCGGTCTTTGCTGTAACTTCTCTATGATATTCACTTTCTAAAAACCATCCATCAAATGAATACCCTTCGCGTTGTGGAATTTGTAGCTCACCACTTAGCCATGTTTCAATGTCGATGGAATCGATTGGAGTACCACCATTAGTATCAAATGAAATGGTGATGGCTTCTTCACTACAACCAAAAAACACGATGAATCCAATCATAGAAAGCATCAATAAACTCAATTTTCGCATCATTATCTCCCCTAAATATAAAACAACAACCAGAGTTCTAGTTGCCGTTTTTGTATGGAATCCCTATAAGTGTATCTTACTCCAAGTTTCAAATAATATCAATGACATAATCGAATAACTGAATGTAACGATGATGTTAAAGTGTTAAAATATAGCATAGGAACATTAAAGAACACTTTAACCATTCAAAGATAGTTGAACTTAAGGAGAACAATGATGAAAGTCATGAGAGCAGCAGAATTACTGATTGAAAAAGTAAAAAAAGATTATACTGATGATATCGCAGTGGTTGTCGTTATGGGTTCCCATCTCTACAATCAGACACATGCAAAATCAGATTTGGATATGTATTTCATACCCAAAACAGATCGTGGATTTCAACTTGGAACTGTATTCATTATCGATGGCATTGGATATGATTTCTGGCCCATATCGTGGGACCGGATTGCTAGAATCGCTTCACATGACGAACGCATTGGTGCCATCATTACAGAGGGAAAAGTGATCTATTATGGATCTGAAGATGATTTAAAAAAGTTCAACTCTTACAAGGAAAAAGCCTTCGATGTTCAAAATCAAGGACATTTCATATGGAAAGCACATGAAAAAATCAAGTCATCGTGCATTGATTATATTGAACTGAATCGCTCTATGACATTATCAGATGTCAGATTCAATGGAATCAAACTGATTTATTCTGTCACTGAAGCAATTTCACTTTTAAACCGAATCACCATCAAACGCGGACGTGGGAAACTCTTATCAGAGATTCTAGTCATGCCTTTGGTTCCTCAAGACTTTGAAGCCAATTATCTGACCCTATTTGAAAGTCATGATATAGATTGCATCAAGAAAGCACTTTTTAAAATGTTTGATAATACAAGACAACTAATAGAATCTACTCAAACTAATCACCAAAAAGGAAGTTTCAAATATGAAGCACACGGATTCTATGAGGAACTCATTAATAACTATAACAAAATAGAAAGAGCATATGAAATTCATGACTTCCAGACAGCACTCTTCGCTGCATGTGAGATTAATATCGAATTACATGGGATATTAGGCAATCGCGGTGTAGATTTGTCATGCTTACCAGACTTAATGCAAGCATATGATCAAGACAATCTTAAGCTTTTACTCGATGCATCCAAAAAACATCAAGAAGAACTTGTAGCACTATTGATCAGTCAAGGTGTCAGTATTCGAATCATTAAAGATGAGATTGAGTTGAAGGCTTATCTCGATACTCTCTAAATGAACAAAGCACAACCTCATGTGCTTTGTATTTTTTTTATTCTGTTTCTAATTGTAGTTCTGGCATAACATCTTTAGAAAACTGTTTAATTTCATATCGATATGCAACCCAAGAAATCAAACCAGATAATCCATCAGAAATGGCGAATGTCATCCATATGCCCATCACACCAAAGATTGGAGTTAAGATGTAAACAACAGGTAAGAAGATGAGTAGCTGTCTTGATAGTGCGATGATGAAAGCTCTGACTGGGTATCCAAGCGCTTGATACACAGAAGACATGATGAACTGGAATGCAAGGATTAAGAATCCAATTGGAATGATTCGAAATGCATCAATACCAATCGAGATGAATAATGGGTCACTATTTTTTGAGAATATCATGATCAATGGTTTCGCAAAGATATACATGATGAATGCAGCAATGATGAAGTAGATCATTAAGTACCTTGTAGTGATGATGATGGTCTCCCTTAATCGTTGATATTTACCAGCACCATAATTAAATCCAACAATCGGAATCATCCCTTGAACTAACCCAAAACCAGGGAGAAGAAGGAAGGCTGTGAGTCTATTGACAACACCGAAAACGGCGATATAAAGCTGCACTGCCCCATAAATTGTTCCAAAATAGAATAGAGACTTAAGATCTTAGTTCTTGAACTGTAAGCGGCGCTGGCGGTTGATAGTTTAATGAACTATGCGGTCTAATTGTATTGTAATATAAGACC
>Ga0209835_1000152_pt1 | contig 48855 bp, 32 predicted proteins | sample LakKivwa52mmetaG_FD_184138 | JGI IMG/M metagenome (GOLD analysis project Ga0209835, IMG submission 184138) | Anoxic lake water microbial communities from Lake Kivu, Rwanda to study Microbial Dark Matter (Phase II) - Lake Kivu water 52m metaG... | ecosystem: Environmental > Aquatic > Freshwater >... | reverse complement strand
AATAAGAAGTTATATTTCATCATGTCGCAAGCAAGGTTATTCTGTCTATCATTCTTTGAAAATGGCAATGCATGGCAATCCTATCAAATTAGTCCCTGTTTGTACAAGAATTTAGCTGAACAGTAACCTTTTTTGAATGCTCTTAAAACAATTCTTGATTCAAAAACTCAATCTCGCAGCATGTATTTGAATGAAGAACAACGCTACGAAATCGAGGAATCAAAAAAAGAAATTGAGCAGGAACTTTTTATTGAACAAGCTGAATTAGATAAAGAGTTTAATACATGGTTAAACGCAAGATAATCTGGTCTAATAGGGCAAAAATCAAACTCTTTGCAATCCTTGATTTCTATACAAAAAGGAATAAAAGCACAGCATATTCAAAAAAACTTTACAAAAAATTTAGCAAAGAACTGTCGCTTTTAACAAACACCCTGAAATAGGGAGCAAAACAGACCTTGAATCGGTTCGTGGTCTGATAACAGATGATTTTATCTTATATTACGAGCTAACCCCTGAATATATAATCGTTCATACTGTTTGGGATTGCAGACAAAATCCGGATAATTTAAAAATAAAGTAAAGCTAAACTTCCCTCTAGTCTGAGTCACTCGCAGAGGACTCAGAACTATGAGTAAAAGCGGATATATTTGAAATTTCAGGATTTAAAATTGAGTTAAAAACTCAGGGGTAAAGCATCCTCGCATAAGACTTGACTGGGAAAGATAGTTATTTTCTTTTTCTGATTTTTCTTATTTCCTTGTCAAAATCAGAGAGGTATTTTTTATCCTGAATAATTCTGAACTTTTCAAACTCTTGTCTTGCCTTTGCGATTGCTTGTTCATTTGATATTTTGCCAGCATTATCCAATAGTTCATATCGATTGATTTTTAGAAAACCATCTAACACCTCAATCCATTCACACATTTTCATTGGGATATTACGTTCTGCTTGCAGTTCAGCAAAGTTTAAATATAACTCCACTAAACGATTTAGCTCCTTGATTTCTTTTTCTTCTAGATAGTTTTTTGCTGTTCCAATATCTGATTTTAATATTTTACCTTCAGGAGAGTTTTTCCAAGTCGTTAACCCCATATAAGGCTTTCGGGAGTCCACTCTTTTGTGAATAATTTCAGCTGCTGTATTTCCACTTATTGCCCAATGTAGTTTGTTTTGAACTGATTTGTAAAAATTTTGAGTTAGTTCGGAATTTGCATCATAATCGATACTGCATTGAGCATATATATCAGTAATTTTCTGATAAAATCGTCTTTCAGAAGCTCGGATTTCTCGAATTCTTTCTAGTAACTCCTCAAAATAATCCTTGCCAAAAACCTGACCACCTTGCTTCAATCGTTTGTCATCTAAAACAAATCCTTTGATGATATATTCTTTAAGTGTTTTAGTAGCCCAAATGCGAAATTGTGTACCTCTTTGAGATTTGATTCTATAACCAACTGAAATGATTACATCTAGGTTATAATATAAAACCTCATAATCTTTTCCATCATCGGCAGTTGTTCGGAATTTCCGAACAACTTGATTTTCATCCAATTCACCTTCCTTAAAAACATTGCTAATATGCTCACTTACAGTTGATTTAGACCTATCAAATAAATCTTGCATTGCTTTTTGAGTAAGCCATACGGTTTCTTCATTAACAAATACATCAACTCTAACTTCTCCATCTTGAGATGTGTAGAGTATAAAATCAGAATTTTGGTTTAAATCATCCATTAAATAATTCCTTTAGCCTTTTAATTTTTAAATATAGGATATTTTAACTTCATTTCAGTTTTTTCTGATTAGCAAATTTACGGGTTTTGGTTTAATTGTCTTGTCTTAACCCCCAATTAACTGGACATTTTTTTCAAAAATGTTTAGGACATCAACGTAACTGTCATCATCCTTTTTAGCAAACTTATCTTAAGTTTCTTTTTATTCAAACCCTCTATGAATACCGGTTCTGAGAATTTTCGCTCCCCTCAGCGTCTCCGCAAGCCAATACCTCAGTAAGTTAGTAATACTATTAACCTCTAAGGGACGCTGAAAATTGTTACAAATCATATTGCAAATATATATAAATAGTTTCAAACCTCAAAGGTTTTTAGTCAAAGTTAATGATAGTGCGGAATGATGAATGCGAAAAAATAGGCAGTAGGCAGTTTGCAGTAGGCAAAACTCGTAACACGATACTCGTAACCTAACTTGTAACAAGCAACTCGAACCCACACCCCGCAACAAAATCCCCCCTCAACCCTTTTTCCCAAACAGTTTAAATCTGTTTTTTTCTTTGAGTTTACTGTCTATTAATTCATCTATTTCTTCATCAGTGAGGTCCTCAATTTCATCTTCTTCGTTTTCCCACTCAAATGGCTCTTCTTTAACACCCTCGTTGCGAAAAATTATAGCTAAAATAAATCCGGTAACAGTTCCGCCTAAATGCGATTCCCATGAAATAAATGCATCGAAACGCAATGGTACAATGCCCCAAATCATCGTTCCATACAAGAAAATAAGTAACAATGCAATTCCAAGCATATTTTTATTTCTTGAAAAAACAGAGACAAAAAATAAAAATGATAAAAATCCGTAAACAATACCACTCGCTCCGATATGAATACCGTATCCGGCCATCAACCAGCTTAAAAAGCCAGAAAAAAACCAGATCAGCGAGAAAATGAGGATAAAAATCTCAATATAAAAATAATAAATGGCTGTTATTGCAACCAATAGCGGAATAACATTGTTGAATAGATGAAGAAAATCTTTATGCAAAAAGGGCGAAAAAAGAATTCCCCATAAACCACTTGCTTTTCGTGGGATAATACCGGCACCGGCAAAGCTCAAATCAAAATTTACCTCAATCAGTTTTACAATTACCATCAGTAAACAAATACTGACAGCAATCAAAAATCCATCTTTCAAACGTTTTTTTTCTTCCGGAGCAGTCATTTTATTTAAAACTTTTGAATGGATAGGTTAAAAAGCCATATTGCCTGTAAATAAACAATACAGCCAAAGTATTCCAAAAGACTGTACTGCACATAGTAGCGAGGGCAGCTCCGCTAATGCCTAAACGAGGTATTAAAATAAAATTCAATAAAACATTCAATACTGCACCAAAAGCCAAAATATTTCTTCCCTGCTTTTCTTTTCCTGTCATATTCAATAAATATAAAGTTGAGCCTGAAAAAGTATTCACCAACTGACCGATAGCAAGGAATAAAAGTGAAAGTTTGGCGTCAAGAAAATCATCACCAAAAAATCCAAGTAAGAATTCAGGAAAAACAAAGATGATTAAGAAAACCGGAAAGGACAAAACAAAACTTAGCAAACTACTTTGTTTGACAATGTTTTTAAGTTCCTTTTTGTCATTTTTATGAAAAATCTCAGCAAATTTAGGAGCAGCTATGCTATTCACCGCAGCAATTGCAACCGAACCTAAAGCAGCAGTTTTTACTGCAGCATTGTATATCCCGGCTTGTGCCTCGTCTTCAAAATAACCTATCATCAGAATATCTGTCCAGCTCATAATCAAATACAATGAGTTGGTGAGTAGCATCGGAGTAGAAACAGTTAAAATTTGCCTGTAATTGATTGTTTTCCCTGATTTATTATCTGAAAGTGTCGAAATGGTATTTTTATGTTGCGTTTTAAACAGAATTAAAGCCAACAGGCTTAAAAACAGCAGAGAAAAAGTCAAACTTTCGAAGAGATAAAAGTTTTTTGAAAAAAAATGATAAATAATAAAAGTGATTATAATCACAATCACATAGATGCTACCTGATTGAAAAACAGAGTAATATAAAATATTTTTCAAGCCACGAAAGTATTCAGCTAAGAAACTCATAGCTGAAAAAGGCAATATACAAAGGCATGTCAGTATTATGTAGTAAGTCTCAACACCGGGTGAATAAAAAGTTTTTTTCAGAAAAGAACTCAATAAAATGCCTGCTAAAACTGTAATAATGCTGAAAAATAAAATAACCGAAAAGCTTTTTCTGATATAAGATTTGTAAACAGATGCATTATTCAGGCTTTTACTTTCTGAAATAAATCGGACAATGGCAGTGTCAATACCCCATTTTGCAGTTACACTGCCAATCATGAGTAAAGTCCAGCTGATAGAAAAAAGACCGACATAAAAGGCACCAAACCATCTCGACATCAGGATGAAAAACAAATAACCGGCAGCTATCCCAAGTACTTTAAACAAAAGAGAGGTAAAACCTCCCCTGAGCAGCTCTGATAAATTACTTCCTGTTATCTGATTTAGTTTCAATGCTTATTTTTCAGTCTGTTGATTGATTTTAAGGTAAAAATTTAACAGCAAATTAGCAGCATCAAAAGGATTAATACTGTTTTCTGTCAGCAATTGTTCGTATCTGGCAAGTTGTTTTTTTATTAATGGATTGTTATAGAAAAGGCTGTTTAATTCATGATTAAGGCTTTCGTAAAACCAATATTTTGCCTGTTCCTGCCTGTTTTTATAAAAATGATGCTTGTTTTTTGAGTAATTGACAAAACCGGAAATTAATGTCCATATTTTATCCATATTGAAACCGCTAATAGAACTACAATACTCTACAGGTGTTGTCCACCCCTGAATAGCCGAAGGAATCAGATGCAAAGCATTGGTATAATTACTGACAGCACGGTTCAGCTGACTTTTGGTAACATCATCCGATTTGTTCAAAACCAGCATATCGGCCATTTCCATTATGCCTCTTTTTATTCCCTGAAGCTCGTCTCCGGCACCGGCAAGCATCAGCAACAAAAACACGTCAACCATGCTGTGAACAGCAATTTCGGATTGACCTACACCAACTGTTTCAACAAAAATGATATTAAAACCTGCTGCCTCGCACAAAATGATAGTTTCGCGTGTTTTACGTGCCACCCCTCCACTAGTTCCGGCTGAAGGTGAAGGACGTATAAAGGCATTTTTGTCAACTGCCAGCTTTTGCATCCGGGTTTTATCTCCTAAAATACTACCACGACTGCGGTTACTGCTGGGATCTATCGCTAAAACTGCTACTTTGTTGCCCATTTCTGTTAATAATGATCCTATTGCTTCAATAAATGTGCTTTTCCCTACTCCAGGAACTCCAGTTATACCTATTCGAACTGAATTGCCAGATAAGGGCAAACATTTATCAACTATCTGAGCAGAAATGTCTTTATGTCTGGTTAAATTGCTTTCGATAAGGGTAATTGCCTGTGCAAGAATGTTTCTGTCGCCATTTTTTATTCCGTCAAGATAATTATCTGAGGTAAGAATATCTTTTTTTTTCTTTTTAAGTTTGCCCAATATGGCCTCATTAAGTTGTGATGGTTGATAAACACCTTTAATTAGCTGTAAATGATTGAAATCTTCCTGATTTTTCACTACCGGTAACTTATATTTTTTGGACAATTTTTAATAAATGTTTTTCAAGATTTTCTTCTGGAGTTTCAATGATCCTTCCAATTTCTTTTCCTTTATAATAGACTATAAAAGTAGGGACAAAATCAATTTTTTTATCAGTTAACTGAACATCGGGTGCCAGTTTTTCGCGGTCAACACAAATAATGGTTAAACTGCTGTCGGGTAAATTACAAATGTCTTTTATACACATAAAGTGAGGAAAATGTTGGCGACTGTCGGAGCACCAGGTTGCCAATACAACCTCAATTTTGCATTTTGGAAGGTATTTTTTAAGACTGTCGGTAACAGCTTTATCACAAATATTGCGGTACAGATTGTATTCACTTATAAACCAATCGGAAAAAGGTTGTTGTTGAAAAGCCTGTTTTGTGCAAACTCCGATAAGAATTTCTTCACCATTGTTGTTGTTTATTAATCTTTGATTGATTTTTTGTGCAAAAGTATTGTTTATAAACAAAAACACTGACAACACAACTATTTGAAACAATTTTACCATCATTACATTTAATTAAATCAACAATAATTTTGATGCAAAAATATAAAAAAAAGGTCACTTACAGTTGGGAATTATTCTGCAAATGACCTGATGACGAAAGGCATTTAATCGTTTATTTCTGATACGTTTTCCAGGCTTTAAAAAACATAAGTGCACACAAAAAGATAGGTACACTCATCACTGCCTGAAAAGTAAAAACATAGTCTAACGCAATTATTTTATAGAGTTGAAAGCTAAAATTCAAAGCCGACATAAAGAGTAAAAAGGCATAGCCTTTTAATCCCATAAACGACAAGATAAAATGACGACTTCCTTCTAAAGTGAAAATTCTCTTCAGATAAAAAGCAATTACCTTTTTAAAAATAGTAAAGAAAAGGAGTAATCCTATTGGTAAAGAGATTAAAATCCGGATAAAAATCGCAGTATTGTCGCTAAGGATATTGGCAACACCATGAAAAATAAGGAACCCACTGGTAGCTAACCAGGCAAGGCCTGCCATAAAAAGCAGTCCACGTTGATTTACAGTTGGTAAAAACCTGTTCATTTCTGTCATTTCTATTCACCTGATATGACTTTACCAATTCTAAAAAGTTTATTCTATAAACTCTTAGTTGGAGAAAATGGGGCAATATGTTGGATGTTTTGTGAGAGTGGATTTAGACCTGGTAAAAAATATTCATAGGCAATTATTTATTTATCAATTTTATTACTTCCTTTTTTTGACCTGCTAAGATAATGATTTTTTTTATTGTGCAAATTTTTTTTAGAAAAAATTGAAAAATTATCTTAAAAGCGAAATTGTTCCTGTAATTGCTTTTGTTTCATCTGCTGTTTGAAACTTAATAATATATACATAAACAGAAACAGGACACTGTTTTGAATTAAATGTTCCATCCCAACTTGCATTTTCATCAATAGAATGGAAAATTTTTGTTCCCCAGCGGTCATATATCATCATCTCAATCAATTTCCCTCCAAAGCAGACTGGAAAAAACTCATCATTATGGCCATCATTATTTGGGGAAAATGAATTTGGAATAAAAACGGATGGAACAATTGTAAATCCTGAAATATTTGAATGACTAATTACTTCCTGTTTATGATTTCTCACAGCAGTGACCCGGTATTGATGAGTACTTTTAAAATCATTTATTTTATGAATTACAGAATTACTGTCGCTACTCACTTTGCCAACAGTTGAAAATGATTGAGACTCATCACTTCTATATTCAATCTCATAATAATTGACACCATCATTCCAATACAAATAGTCATTCCATGTCAAAGAATTAATATGATTAATATCAGATAAATTGGCTTTCAACAAAATTGATTTACCAATATTTCCCTCTTTGCCAATAAAGTGACACTTATCATGCAAGATTCTTACCCGATAAATGTAGGACTTTTCATTCGGAAAAACATTACTATCGGTGAAAGAATTTGCAATAGAAGGTATTTGACTGATAATTTTAAGATTATTTTCATCCTGACGATAAACAAGATAGCTGAAATTGTAGTTTGTATTAACTTTTTCCCATTCAATTAAAATATTACCATCTTCAACCGAAACTCGTCTGATTTCAACAGGTTCAGGCCACATTTTTTTCATTGAAATTGTTCCGGCTATATTTGATTTTGATGATAAATCAGAATTTTCACTTTGTATTGCCTGAACTAAATAAGTATAATTTTCACCACATAACACTAAGGTATCAAGATAAGTAAATGTTTTACCATCAGTTTCAGCAATTATTTGAAAGTTGTTGTTTTCTTTTCTGAATATGGAATATTTTGCCACGTTTTTCCAACCTGTATAGGGTGTCCAATTAAGAAAGTTGCCGCTATCTTTTGAGTTTACATTGAGGTTAATAAGGCAATGAAGCTCACTTTTATCACTTTTATTGTTACAATAATCCTGAGAAGTTATATAATAACACTGAGGTAAAGGAAAATTGAAAATGCTGTCAATTAATAAAGTATCTTTAATATCGTTTTCAGAATCTTTTTTTGAGTAAATATTGCTCTGAATGTCTGTTCTGAATAATGAATAGTTTTTAAAATCGGAATCCTGATTTGAAGAAATCATTATTTCGCTTAAAAAGGGATTTGAAGAATGAGTTGTCAGATAAATATATGGTTTCTGAGGTTCAGTTTGGTCGTAATAAACTTTTACTACATTTGGAATAAAAAGAGAGTCATAGCAAGCCTCTGTGTCTACAGCTTTTAAGGAAACACCGAAAATACCGGTATCAGGATAAGTGTATTCTGGTTCGTAATCGTTAAAAATCTGTTTATTATGTAATGTCCATTCCCATTTAATTATTTTTTGATCATAAATTGTGTTATTGATAAATCGGGTTTTATTTCCAAAACAACTGAGTCTGTTTTTTGTAGTAAAATTAACAATCGGATTATTAAACACAGTAATTGTATCATTAGAAAATATTTGAGTCAGGCAACCCATACTGTCTTCTAATACTAAAACCGGGTGAAATTTGCCACCGTACTTATAAGTATATTCAATTAAGGAGTCATTAGATGACCCACCATCACCAAAATTCCAGTAGTATTTAACAACAGGTGATGTTTCAGGAATAAATTTACTGCATACCGAACCACAACCTTTCAGGGGAAATACTTTAAATTTTCCGGTTGCTCCATTTACTTTAACCAAATCTTTTTTGATAAATGTATCAATACACCCCAATTCATCTTCAACTATTAATTTGATAGTATATGAGCCTGGATATGAGTAAGTATTTGAGGGATTTGATTTTAGTGAATTTGAACCGTTTCCGAAATCCCAGTAAAATGACTTTATAGGACTATTACCTGCTTTTGATTTGTTAAAAAAATTAGCTATTACTGGTGGACAGTTGTTTGCAGAGGTTATAAGATTATAAGAAAAATCAGCCATTAAAGGCTTGTTCTTAACATTAACCTTTTGTGAAATACTATCTGTACATCCAATAGAATCAATAAAAACCAGTTTGATTACAAAAGAGGTATTAGTATCAATATTTAGTAAAGCTGATTTAGTATTTCCAATTACCTGATTATTGATAAGCCATTTAAAGCTTACCGGAGAAATGATATGAGTATCATTAATTTCAGCAGAAAACTCAATTTTTGTAGTATTACATGTGTTTAGATATTTGGTGTTAATTTTTGTTTTTGGCTTAGATGGAACAATTTTAACGGAAGCTACAGCTTTGCAACCAATGCTGTCGGTAATATTGAGGCTTAACTGATAGCCATTTTTTTGCAAATCGAATATGTTCGTTTTTTTGTAGGTATATATAGTGTCGCTGTCAAATGAATTGAAAACACTTCCATCTCCTGTAAACCATGTTCGCTTACTTACAGGAAACAGCGAATTTGAATTATCGTTAAGAGAAACTGTTAAAGGCAGGCACCCATTCAATTTGTCAATAATTAATTCAGGAGCAATATCTGAAATCTGAATATAATCCTTTTTAAGAATTGTTTTTTGGCAACCAATTGTGTCGGTAATTGTTAAATCTACGCTGTATTTTCCTCCTTTATGATATGTATATTGCGGAGATTTACTCTGTGAGTATTCGTTTGGATTAAACGTCCAGAAATAATAAAGATCTTTTGTGGAGGTATCGGTAAAGGATATTTCTGTACCAGGACAAGCAAATAATTTATCAGCATAAAAATCGTCTTTTGGGGCTTCAGAAACAATTACTTTTGCTCTTGCAGTATCTTTGCAATTGTAAATTGTATCGGTAACTATCATAACAATATTATAAGTGCCGGCACTGTATTTATTAGATGGCTCTTTGTTAACAGAAGTATTGGTGTCTCCAAAATCCCACCACCACAAATGACCTCCGATTGATTTATTCTTAAATTTTATCAGTTGTTCTTCACAATAAAGTGGTTTTGTTTCTATTTTGGCAACAGGAGGATAAATATAAATCATTTTTTGTTTTTCAATTTGGCTTGGGCATCCATATTTAAACGCAACAAGACGCACCGACATCCAACCTGTATCTATAAATTTATGAGAAACATGTTCACCGGAAGCATCAGTATTATCGCTAAAATACCAAATGAAACTATCTGCCTTTGGTTTATGAGTATTTGTAAGATTTTTTAAAAGAACACTTTTATTGCGGCAACCTTTATATTTAGTGTCTTCAAAATCGGCTTGAGGAGGAATGCCAACATAAATTTTATAGGTTTCTGTTTCGCTGCAACCTCTTAAATTATATCCTGTAACTGTAAAATTATATACACCTGTGTCAAAATAGGTTATTGTGTCCTGCATTTTTTTTCTGATTTGACCATTGCCGGATTGTATAAGCCAATCAGTAAGTTTAACAAGGCTTGAATCAACTATTTTGTATTTAACAGTCAGTGGTTTACAACCTTTGTCAGGATTAATCTCAACATTAAATGATGGTGGTTTTATTTGTATGATATTATTTAATTTTTGTTCAGACTTACAACCTTCTTTGTTAATTACAGCAAGAGAAATTGTATAAACACCAAAATTTTGAAATGTATTGGATGCTGTACTTTGTGTGGATTGATTGCTATCTCCAAAATTCCATAAATAAGTATTTTCAGAATTGTAATTAGCAGAAAAAACAATCTTAGCGGGTATCTGACAATGATTTAATGTATCAATTCTAAAGGTAGCATCAGGAGATGGATATATCCTTATTAGTTTAGATTTACTTGTCGAACATGTACCTTTACTTACAATAAGTGAGATATTGTATAAACCTTCTTTAGAATAGCTGACAGTAGGAGTTTTTGAATTTGAGGTGTTTTGATTACCAAAGTCCCAATTATATGTTAATCCGTTTGTTGGGAACGATTTATTAGTCAGATTAACTGTTGAAGGTGTACATGAATCAGTTCTGTCTGTTTCGAAATCGGCAACCAATGAGTCAACAGTAATATAGTTAGATATTGTTTTTGTATTTTCGCAACCATAAGTGTCAATAACCTTTAATTTAACAGTAAAACTGCCGCTATAATTATATTTGACAGATGGGTTTTTAAGTGTTGAGGATGTAGAATTACCAAAATCCCACAAATAGGTTAAAACTGATGAAGGGGTTGACAAGTCGGTGAAGTTCGCGGTTGCAGTTGCTTTGCAAAATTTAGTAATATTAGCAGAAAAATTTGCTTTTGGCTCCTTTATTTCCACTCCACCTGTCAAAGTTTTATTATCTGTACAATTATTACTATCTGTAACAATTAGTGTAATATTGAAGTGTCCTCCTGTATTATAACTGTGAACTGGATTTTTTAAAATTGATTTATTTCCGTCACCAAAATCCCAATACCAGGAAATAATACCTTTATTTCCTTTTATGCTTAGGTCGGTAAAATTAATCGGCTGGTTTATGCATTCAACGTTTTTGTTTATTTTAAAATCAGCTTTCGGATTTGAATAAACTTCTATAAAGCCGGTTTTCACTTTTACTGATGAACCACCGGAATTATGCACAGTTAATTTAATTGTGTAAATGCCCGGGCTCGTATAGGTAGCTGAAGGATTTTGAATTTTAGATGTTTGACCATTACCAAAATCCCATTCCCAGCTATTCGGATTGCCTGTAGAAAGATCCTTAAATTGAATATTAACCGGAAGACAACCGCTATTTTTATTTGCATTAAAATCTGCATTTAACTGAGCATGTACCAGATACAACTTTGAAAAGAAAAAAAACAGTATCAAAAAAAACTTCATGATTACTTTTTCCCGGGACAGATTTATGGCTTAGTACCAAAAATGAGCTAAAAGTTTCGAAAAATCTCAGGAAAATTTCTCAGAGATCAAAGATCAGTAAATCATTTAAGAATTAATTAATTAAAAGCCTCTCTGACTTTTTCAAAAAAGCTTTTTTCTTTATGCTCTGGTCCGGGATTAAAGTTTGGAGAATTCTTCAGATTTTCAAGTATTCGTTTTTCTTCATTACTTAATTTTGAGGGCACAAAAACATTAATATAAATAAGCTGATCGCCCCTGTGATATCCATTCAGTTCAGGTATTCCTTTGTTTTTAAGTCTGAAAATTTTTCCTCCCTGAGTGCCGGCCGGTATATTAAATTTTGCTTTTCCATCAACAGTAGGCACTTCAACATTGGTACCTAAGGCAGCATCAGCAAAATTAATGTAAAGGTCGTAAACAATATTCAGACCTTCACGTTTTAGCTGATTATCTTCGAGTTCTTCAATAGCTACTATCAAATCGCCATTGATACCTCCTCTTCCGGCTGCATTACCTTTCCCCGAAACTGATAGCTGAACTCCATCGGTAACACCTGCAGGAATATTGATTTCTATAATATCTTCACCCATTGTTTTGCCTTCTCCCCGGCAAGTATCACATCTGTCGTGTATCATTCGTCCTTCGCCATTGCAGGTCGGACATGTTTGGGTGGTAACCATCTGACCTAAAAATGTACTTGTTGTACGTCTGATTTGTCCTGATCCGTTACAAGTATTGCAATTCCGGTATGAGTTGCTTCCTTTTGCTCCTGTACCATTACAAACACTGCATGTTACTCCCTTTTTGACTTTTATTTTTTTGGTAACACCACTGACAATTTCAGCTAAGTTTAACTGTACTTTAACCCTGATGTCTTGTCCCTTAAAAACTCTTCTTTGAGAACGTCCTCCTCCGAAAAAGGAACCAAAAGGCGAATCAGAAAAAATATCACCGAAATGTTCAAAAATATCGTCCATGCTCCAGCCTGAAGCACCACTGAAACCACCCCCCTGAAATGCATTATGCCCGAATCTGTCGTATTTCGAACGTTTTTCAGCATCAGAAAGCACTTCATAAGCTTCTGCTGCTTCTTTAAATTTTTCTTCAGCTTCTTTGTTACCGGGATTCTTATCAGGATGGTATTTTATGGCCATTTGCCGGTAAGCTTTCTTTATTTCTTCGGCAGTAGCATTACGGCTGACACCTAGTATTTCGTAATAGTCTCGCTTTGTTGTCATCTTTTTATTCTCCTACTACTACCTTAGAATGTCGTATAACTTTTCCTTTTAAGGTATAGCCTTTATTTATCTGGTCAACAATTTTTCCTTTCAGTTTTTTATTTGGTGCTGGAATTTTGGTAATTGCATCATGAAGCTCAGGGTCGAATTCTTTACCAATACAATCCATTTCTTCAAGCCCTTTTTCGATGAGTATCTTTTTCATCTTTGAAAAAATCAGATGAATACCATCGCAGGCACTCTGAAAGTCAGATGTGTCTTTCATCACTTGAGTCGCACGGTCGAAATCATCAATTACCGGCAACAATTCAAGAATTGTTTTTTCAGCAGCAAAATCAATTAGTTCAATTTTTTCTTTATTGGTTCGTCTTCTGAAATTCTCAAATTCTGAATACAAACGCAAATATTTTTCCTGCAATTCTGCAAGCTCAGCAGTTAGTTTGCTGATCTTTTCTTCTGATGCATTAAGATTGGTTTCAGCCACTTTTTCAGGTGTTGTAGTTTCATCACTATTAGTTGATGATTTAATTTCATTAGCATTGTTTTCTGAGTTGTTGTTTATATCTTGTTGTAAATCATTGTTTTGCATAGTAATTATGAATTTTGCTCTTATTTATTCAATTTTTTTGCCAAAGCAGGGAAAGCCGACATTATGGCATTCAGGTAGTTTATTTGATGTACTTATTTAGTAGTTGCTCAAGTTCATCAATTTTTTTCATTGTTTTTATTATCCTCCCTTCCTCATCAATCAATATATAATATGGTAATCGGTTGATGTTGTAGTCGTTAACTGCCTGTGTATTCCAGTAATTAAAATCACAAACATTATATTTCCAGTTGATATTATCTTGTTGACAGGCATTTTCCCAATCCGATTTCTTAGAATCTAACGATATGCTGAATATTTCAAACGATTTGGCATTGGTAAAATTGCTGTATTTATAACGGTTGTAGATACTCAGGAGTTTAAAGTGATTTTCCCGGCTAAAATTATTCCAGGAAGCCCAGAATTCGATCAAGACCAAACTACCTTTCAATTCGGAGAGTGAAAGTGTATCGTTATTGATTCCTGTCATTCTGATGTCAGCTGCATTTTGTGCATTAGCTAAATGCATGAAAAAGATGATGAAAATAACAGCAATTAAATACCTCATGAGTTTTTTTCAGACATCCTGACAATATTAGCCCCAAGAGCATTTAAGCGAGTATCAATATTTTCATAGCCACGGTCAATTTGTTCAATATTATATATCAAACTTTTACCTTCGGCCGACATAGCAGCTAAAAGTAAAGCAACACCTGCCCTGATGTCGGGGCTACGCATTTTTATTCCTCTTAGTAAATTTTGTTTTTCAAGACCGATAACTGTTGCCCTGTGAGGGTCGCATAAAATGATTTGAGCACCCATATCTATCAGATTATCAACAAAAAACAATCTGCTCTCAAACATTTTCTGATGAACAAGAATATTTCCTTTAGCCTGGGTAGCTACCACAAGTATAATACTGATCAAATCGGGAGTAAAGCCGGGCCAAGGTGCATCGTAAATGGTGGGTATTTGTCCGTCAATTTGTTTTTCAATTTTATAAACTTCCTGAGAAGGTATAAGAATATCATCATTGTTGATTACAAAACTAATTCCCAGTTTTTTGAAAGTTTTTGGGATGATACCGAGATGTTCTACACCTGCATTTTTAATGATCAGTTCGGAACCGGTAAGAGCTGCCAGACCAATAAAGCTTCCTATTTCAATCATATCGGAAAGGCAGGTATGCTCACAACCGCCAAGTTCGCTAACTCCTTCAATAACAATATTATTGGTGCCAATGCCACTTATTTTTGCTCCCATTTTAATCAGCATCCGACACAGTTGCTGAATGTATGGTTCGCATGCAGCATTGTATATAGTAGTTTTTCCTTTGGCTAACACAGCAGCCATAATGATGTTTCCTGTTCCGGTAACCGAGGGTTCTTCAAGATGAATAAATGCTCCCTTCAGATTTTTTGCTTTTAAAACAAATGCTCCATGATATTGATTGAATTCATAAGTAGCACCTAAATCGTGCAATCCCTGAAGGTGAGTATCCAGTTTTCGCCTGCCGATTTTATCACCACCCGGTTTCGACAGCGACATTTCTCCGAAGCGGGCAAGCATGGGACCAATAAAAAGTACAGAGCCTCTTATATTACGGCTTGTATTCATAAATTCATCAGTATATAAAGCTTCTTTACTGATTTCATCTGCCTGAAAAATATATGTGTTGGCATCAACCCGATTAACTTTGACACCTAAGAGTTTCAGCAAACTTATCTGACGCTGAATATCAATGATGTCAGGAATATTACTGACTTTTATTTTTTCAGGGGATAGTAAAACAGCAGCTAAAATCTGGAGTGCTTCATTTTTTGCTCCCTGAGGAGTAATTTCTCCTTTTATTTTAACCGGCCCTTCTATTGAAAAATATTCCATTTTTATTAAAATTGAGGTTTTCTTTTTTTCTTCTTGCTTTTTTTAGCTTTAAATTTTCTTTGAAACGGCTTTTCAATAGTGATATTTACTTCAGGAATTGTTTCAACTTTAATTTTTCCTTTCGATAACTCATCCATGTGCCTGATAATAACTTCATCCGCAACTTTTTCAAAATTGAAGGATTTGTATGAAACCACCATGTAAGTTAACAATGAATTTATCAGATATTCTTTTTCTTCACCATCGGGCATGTTTGCGGCTTTTTCTATTGCCAGCTCAAGCGATCTACCATAAAATCTGTACCTGGGTTTATTATTTGGATAAGATATTTTTCTAACAGCTTTTTTGGTATATAACGATTTTTCAAGTTTAGGGAAATCAGAGTCAACATCCAGTTTAAAATCGGTCATAACATGCAAATGGTCCCATAATTTTTGCTGAAATTCAGGTTGATTTTTCGCTTGAGAATTTTGCTGAGCCATTAAACTGATTATATTATGAGCTGCCAATGTTCGCTTTTCCCTGTCAGATATTTCGAGCAGATGCTCTGCCATCAGGTGAACATTTCTTCCATATTCAGGAAAAGGCATTGTTTTTCTATTGGTATTATACTTCATTTTTTATAACTGTTTATTCAATTATCTTAATTTTAGCAAATTTTAACAGTATTTTTTTTTGTCCAAATTTATCAAAAAAAATCAATGCAATTTTATTTTCTGCGTTTCCTTCTATCTGAAGGATTTTTCCATTGCCAAAAGCATTATGTAGTATGTTCATTCCGCTTTTAAGCTGGTTGATATCATCGCCTTTGAAATTCGGGTCAACAACTGCCGGAGTACGTACCGGTTGTACAATTTTCTTTTCGGTGATTTTTGGTTTTATTTCAGGGGCTTTTATCTTATTTTTTCTCATCTGATTTCCAAAATCAAGATAAGAACCATCAATTTCATCTAAAAAGCGGCTGGGTTCGCAATAGTTTAAATTTCCCCACAAAAAACGGGTATCGGCATGACAAAGAAACAGTTTTTCCATAGCACGGGTAAGGGCTACATAAAACAAACGCCTTTCTTCTTCAATTTCTTCGCGTGTATCTGATGACATTGATGAAGGAAAAAGACCTTCTTCAAGTCCTACAACAAAAACTGCCTTAAATTCAAGTCCTTTGGCAGAATGTATTGTCATCAATGTAACTCTGTCGCCCGATGTATCCTGAATATCGGCATCGGTTAGCAATGCAACTTCCTGTAAAAAGGAAGAAAGGCTTTTATCTTCAATATCTCTTTCAGTATAGGCTTTTATTGCTGACAGAAGGTTCTGAACATTATCGTAGCGGCCAATACCCTCCGGTGAATTGTCTTCATGAAGCATCCGTATAATGCCCGATTCTTTAGCAATTTTTGAAGCTGCTGTAAATGCATCATTTTGTGATATAGCTATCTGAAAACTTTTTATCAAATACAAAAACTCAGAAAGTACGGTTTTAACTCGTCCACTGATATCAAAAGCGTTTATATTGTTGATAATATCCCAGATAGTACATTGATTATCGTTGGCATAAACAATTAAACGCGCAAAACTGGTATCTCCAATACCACGTGCAGGTAAATTGATAATTCTTTTTAAAGATTCTTCATCAGCCGGATTTAAACAAAATCGGAAATATGCCAGTATGTCTTTTATTTCTTTTCTCTGATAAAACGAAATACTGCCTATCAATCGGTAATCAATACCAAAGCGTCTGAAAGATTCTTCAAAAGCTCTTGATTGTGCGTTGGTACGGTATAAAACAGCAATATTGTTGAAAATGTAATTATGATTCTTCTTTAATTCCAGAATATTTACTGCTACCATATTGGATTCATCGGCTTCCGAATCGGCTCTTATTAATGATATTTTACTGCCAGCTGCATTTTGTGTCCATAGCTTTTTAGGAAGACGATTTTGATTTTTGGTAATGATACTATCAGAAGCTTCAACAATATTAACTGTAGAACGATAGTTTTGTTCAAGTTTAAAAACCTGTAATTCCGGAAAATCTTTCTCAAAATCGAGTATATTGCGAATATTTGCCCCTCTGAATGAATAAATACTCTGACTATCGTCTCCCACAACACACAGATTTCGGGTTACTGCTGCAATTTTTTTAATAATCAGATATTGAACAACATTGGTGTCCTGAAATTCATCAATCAGAACATACTTAAACCTATGCTGGTATTTATACAAAATATCGGGAAAACGTGTTAGTAATTCATAGGTGTTCAGCAACAAGTCGTCAAAATCCATAGCACCCGATTTGTAGCATTTATCGTTGTATTTTTTATAAATATCAATAAAACGACCTCGGTTCAGGCCTTTGTCGGCTTCCATTAAATCAATGTTATTTTCGTAATCGGAAGGTTTAATAAGGTTATTTTTACAAGCCGAAATCCTGCTGTGAATTGATGAAGGTTTATATTGATTTTTAGGGTCTAAATTCTCTTCCTTAATAACAGATTTAATTACATTTTTTGAGTCATCGCTGTCATAAATAGTAAAATTTTGCGGATAACCAAGCCTGAAAGCTTCAGCTCTTAAAATACGTGCAAAAACAGAGTGGAAAGTACCCATCCAAAGGTTTTTTGCTTCAGAGCCAACAATTTGCTCTATACGTTCCCGCATTTCGCGAGCAGCTTTGTTGGTAAAAGTAAGTGCAAGAATTGAAAAAGGATCTACATGATTGTCAATCAAATATGCAATTCGAGTAGTCAGAACACGGGTTTTTCCTGAGCCTGCTCCTGCAATAATTAGCGATGCACCTTCATAGTTTTTAACAGCAAGTAGCTGCTGTTCGTTTAGTATCTCCAGATAATTTTTCAAAAGTTAATAGCAGGTTAACAGATTTTATAACAAGAATGACTTGGTAACAAAAGTAAAATCTATTTTCAGAATGTGCAATAAGAAATGGTGCAAAAGCTTATGGTTTTTGCAAATAATGTAATAATTAAATGTTAATCATTAGATGTGTATGAACCTTTAAATTCTTTAACTTTTGCTTTTTTCCCTTTTAACTGACGTAAATAATAAATACGTGCTCTGCGTACTTTACCTCTTTTCTTTAATTCAATGCTGTCAATACGGGGAGAATTAACCGGGAAAATTCGCTCAACACCAATTCCGCCACTGATTTTTCTGACTGTAAAAGTTCCAACTTCAAATTTGCCTTTTTTCTGAATAACAATTCCCTGAAACGGCTGAATACGTTCTTTATTTCCTTCAACTATTTTATAGTTAACTACAACTGTATCGCCTTCCCTGAATTCAGGAATATCTTTTTTCACTACTTCCTGCTGCGATAATTTAATTAATTGATGCATTTTACTTTATTTTACGTAATAAAAAGGAGTGCAAATATACAATCTTTTATTAATCACAGACATTTTTATTTAAAAATTTATTTTAAGAGTAACTATAATATAAAACTATCATATACAATGGGTTATAAAAATAATGTTTTGCTAGCTGAAGGAAAACACTTCTCATACATACATACTCTTGAAATTTTTTGCACCGGGAAAAATTATATCAATTTTTTGCTTCAGTTCTAGCAGGCAATTTATATTTTTAATCGCTTCAATTTCAAAAACAAGTAAAGATTTTTTAAAAGTTTCCCAGGCAGCAATTGAATGTTCAATACCTGTTAATGCTACATGTGCCGAACCTGTGGCATCATCAGGGTAGTCGGACATTTCAGGGTCAGGATTTTTTTCCATACCTGATAAAGCACGCTTAATCTTGACATGAATCTGAAACATATAATACCTGATAACCTCAAAAGCATCTTTTATTACTTCAAATGACGCATCTGAATCTTCAAGAACTTCCGGTGCAATAGCTTCTTCAGGATTTTCCATGATTTTGTCACCGGCATTTTCAAACCATTTGTCAAGGTCCTTGTAGTACTGACGGGAAATTATACTTAACTCATGATTATCAACCTCCTCGTCTGTATATAAATAAATACTTTCGGCATTTTCATCAATTGAATTCAGGTCAATACCGAATTTTTTGGTACCTTTATCAATCATTTTTGCTATCAGAGCATAATTGTTTTTTACTTGCTTAAGAATTGTTTGCATGTCAACATCTTTATCGAGCATACCCTCATCTTTAAGGTTGGCATAAAGTCTACACTTTTCGGTAACAAAACAGCGTTCGCACCAGCGATCACAATAATTATAGATACCCTTAATAAACTTACTTTTTCTTTCCATTAAACCTGTATTTTTTTAGCAACAAAACTATTGTTTTTATTAGAACAATTGAATTCTGCCTGCAAAATCAAAGTATCAATAAATGTAAATAATTCATTAACAATATGTTTCGTTAATTAATGTCAATTTATTATTTGCCTGTTTAATTTTGAATGCACTAATTTTGCCTTGAAAATAAATATAGTTTTAATGCTTTCCGACTATGAATGCTGACGATATTAAAAAACAAATTATTGAAGAATTCAGTTTGTTTGACGACTGGATGGACAGATATGACTATCTGATTGAAGAAGGTAAAAAAACAGGAGATTTGGATATTCGTTATAAAGCTAGTGAATTTTTAATTAAAGGATGTCAGTCGCAGGTGTGGTTAATAGCCGAAAAGCAAGGTGATAATATCATTTTCAGAGGCGATAGTGATGCAATCATTACCAGAGGGATGATTTCTTTGTTGATCAGGGTTTATTCTGGTCAACCAATTGACGTGGTTATAAATGCAGACATAGCATTTTTAGATGAAATTGGGTTAAAAGAGCAACTTTCTCCTACACGATCCAACGGATTGCATAGCATGGTTGAACAAATGCGTACTTATGCCTGTATATTTAAAAACAGTAAATAGTGAATGAAATGAATCTGGAAGAAAAAATTATAGAAGCCCTTAAAACAGTATTTGACCCTGAAATACCTGTAAATATTTATGAATTGGGTTTAATTTATGCCTTGGATATTGACAAAGAGAATAATGTTAAAGTTTTGATGACACTTACTGCACCTACCTGTCCAATTGCAGAAGATATTGTTAATGAGGTGAAAGAAAAAGTATCAAAAGTGGAAGGTGTAAACACATCAACAGTTGAATTGAGTTTTGACCCGCCCTGGGATATGTCGAAAATGTCGTTGGAAGCCAAAATGGAACTGGGCTTTATTTGAAATGATATTTTATTCTTTGATGATGGTTGTTGTATATTCAGAAATTTGATTAAATATCTTTAGGAAATAAACTCCTTTAGCCCATTTTGACAAATCCAGATAGTTTTTCTCTGTCATTTCTGTTGTATGAAAAATTTCTTTTCCCTCAGCAGAATATAACATCATTTGTAAATCATTTGATTTCTGGTCTTTAATTTCAATATATAATTTATCAATTACCGGATTTGGATAAGTTATAATTGATTGCAAGAATCCCAAATCAACAACATTATTGGTTGAATCAAATCTGATATGGATAGTATCACCTCCAAAACAACCATTCATTAATGCCATTACCCAAATTTGTTTATCATTAGGGACTGATGAGTTTACTACTAAAGAATCGCTGTTTGAACCTTCCGACCAAAAATAATAATCATAACCTTTACCTGCATAAAGTGTAATAGGTTGATTTATCTTAAGTGAAGTATCATTACCTAAAAAGATGATAGGCGATTCTTTAACAAATACTTGTTTTATCATGGTGTCGTTGCAACCATTGTCAGCTAAAGTTATAAGTGATAACTGATAAATGCCAGCTTTTTTGTATGAATGAGCAGGATTCATTCGTTGAGATTGATACCCATCTCCAAAATCCCATAAGTATTTTAATTCACCATCACTAAAATAACTGCTGTTAGAAAGCTTAAACAGGTTGTTATTATCGCATTGTTCGGTTTTATTAATGTGAAAATTAGTATTTGGTGAAGGTAATACGATTATACTATCATAAAAAGCTGTATCAGTGCAACCATTATCTCCTAAAACAATTAACGAAGCAGTATAATTACCTTGATAATTATAATTATGATTTGGATTTTCAAACAACGAATGATCACCATCACCAAAAGACCAAAAGTAATACATAGATGTATTCCCATTTAAAGCAGATTGATTAATAAACTGATGATTGTTACTATTTTTACAATTTGAAGGAGTGTTTACTGTAAATTTTGCAACCGGACTTTTAGCTATGTTTAATTTAAGATTATCACTTGCCTTAAAACCACAAGTATCAGTTATTTGAACAGTATAAATGCCAGAGGAATCAACAAATATCTTCTGACTGACAGACATGACCTGAGATGAAGAGTTGTAGTACCAATTATATTTATAACCTGGTCCGGTACCAGCATCCAGAACTAATGGTTTATTTAAACAAAGTGATGTATCACTTCCTAAATTTACCAAAGGTATTTGAAAAACAGTAAGAGTACCAGCTTTTCTTTCCGATTTACAAGCACCTGTTTTTGAGTAATGTATAATTCCGTTCCAAACAGCATTTTTAATAAAATATGGATCAAAAGGATAAAAGTTCATTATTCCAGGATTAATAAGTAAATCACCATTTTGAAAAACATCGCTTCCTTTACTTGAAGCTAACAGACGGTCATAATCGGTTGAAGTAATATAGAATGAAATGGTCTGCCCTTTACTTATTGTTATATTGCCAAGAGGAATTGTAACATAATTTATTTTATCCCCGCTTAAAATTGTATCAGACCCCAAGTATGTCCATGCTGATGAAACTGTTTCAAAACCCAAAAATTCACCTTTTTTGTAATAAATTTCAATAGGCACCTGTGTTCCTTCCGTAGATACTGGAATAAGCCCGAAACTATCAATAATGATATTTTCCTTTGCTGTAATGGAAAACATATTACCCATTGTGATTTCATTGCCTTTAATTCGAGTGGTCTTAATGTTCATGTTAACCCTTCCTGAAGCTGCTTCCACATACATTGTTTTAGTGTGTTGAATATTTGTTTGTATAAATAGAGAATCAATTAAAACAGGTTTTTGATCTGCAATATTGTCATACCAATAATAATTTTCCCCTGTGCCTTTAACTTTAAATACTGCATTCGAGTTTTTACAAACTGTTTCGTTTGAAACAAATGAGATTTCGGGTGTTGAAAAAACTATAAAATTCTTGAACACTAATGAATCATTTTGATTATTTTGATCTGCTCTACCATTTAACATTATGCAGTTAACATAAAGCGTATTAATGGTATCTGCTAAAAATGTATCTGAACCAATATTGATTTCAAGTTTATTGGAATGTGACAGAAAAGTTGAAAATTTATAGCTTTGAACCGGTTTATTGTTTAAACTCCATTCAATTTCTGCACTATTAACAGTATTTTTCCCTTCACAGGTAATTTCCAGAATAATATCCATAATACCCGAACAATTGTATTGTTTTGGTTTTATTAAATTTATAGAAATGTCATCAGGGAACATCTGAACATCATCAGCTCCAACCACAGGTTTAACAATACTCCTTTCGTTACTGTCTATATCAAATCTAACTTCAGATAAAGGATTAATCACTCTGTATAAATAAGGATATTTCAAATGCGGGTCGCCTTGTTTAATAAATAGAGGTTGGTCAGTAAAAGAGTTCTTATCTTTAGCTGTTTTGTCAGACCAATCGAAAAGGGTAATAATTTCCTGCTTATTAAAATAAAACAAAGGATAAGAGTTGTCGTAATATAAATTAAAATCAGAAACACTTAAATAGGGCAATTGAGAAGCATAATCGTCATAATAGCAGCAATAGGCATTTCCTGCATTGTAAATAATATTATTCTGAAATTGAACGCTTCCATAGTTGCCCGTTTTAGATCTGCTGAATCTCACAGCTGAATTGGCAGTATAGACAGATGATGAAATAAAAATAGTATTGTGAAAAATTTTAGTGAAATTGCAATTAGAAACTATAAGGCCTGTAACCTGATTATTTGCATAACCAAAAACATTTATAAAGTTATTTGCTATCAAGGTTAAATTACTTAAAGTGCCGATAGCATTTGAAACAGATAATCCGATTGTGCTTGACGAATAACGACCTATTTCAATTATGTTTGACATGATTCTGCCTGAATTATAGTTGCTTTGAAGGTTTATTCCATAATTGGCAATGCTTTTTATGGTATTGGATTCAATGATAATTCCATCCTGATAAGTTGCATAAATTCCCGTATTGCTGAAATCAACGATAGTATTATTAATAATTGAATTATTTTTAGCAGTTGTTGAATTTCCCTGCAAATAGATACATAGATAGGTACTGCTAATATAATTAGATTTAATCAGGTTATTATCACTACTGGTTAGAATTGCTTTATTTGAGTAGTTATTCGTGCTGTTTTCAATAATTTTATTGTTGCTAAATGTATTATAATCAGAACCTTTTGTAACTTCAATAGTTCTGAAACTACTGAAGTTTGAAGAACCTTTTATAGTGAAATTTCTGAAAATAATATAATCGGCTCCATTCAACTGAATAGTAAAGTTATAATAATTGCTGATTGAGTTGAAATCAATTACTGCTTTTGTACTATCTGCATCAACAGATTGGAAAGTAATTGTATTTTTATTAGATACTCCTTTAATCTGTGGGATAATTATTTGTTCATAATAATAGCCTGTATCAACCATAAACGTAACATGACCGCAAATTCCGTATTGTACCAGTTCATCAACAGCTTCATTAAAACTGCTGAAATCACATTGTAATTTTCCAATTGAATAAAATCCACTCATTTGAGTTTTAAGGTTAAATACTAAAGTGTCATTTTTTTTGTTTTCATCACTCCATCCACCCAAAGTATCAATCCAGATTTTAAAGTGATAATTAATGTTTTTTAGAAAAATAAAGCTGTCAAGAACAATAGTTATGTTACTACTATGATTAAGTGAATTGTTAAACAGCCTTGTGTTAAATATAGTATCATTTATCAGCCAACTGATGCGAAATTTATTTATAAAATTTCTGCCATCATTTCTGATTTTAATACTGATTGGAGACTTAACATTATCACAAATTTCATAAGACTCATTTTTTATGATGTTCAGATCATTATTATGAACAAAAAATTCGTCAGCTCCAATATCAGGTTTCCAGGAATTTCTGATTTCATGGTCTATATCATTTTCTATCCATTGCACCGATAATCCCATCGAATCAAGTAATATATTGGTTAAGTGAAGGTTATGAATGTCATAAAAATTAGGGATTACTGATTTGGAATTAAAATCCAGATAAGTATTGCTTTTCCATGAACTGAAATTGGTGTATTTTGTACTTCCTATACTGCCAATGTAAGTTCCATTTGAAAATAAATTGTTATAATCAGAAAAAATCAAAGCATTTAAACTACTACTGATAATGGCATAACCCTTGGAATTGTTACAAAAAATATTATTCATTAAACTAATATAGCTTCCGTTATTGATTTCTAATGAAGCTGAATTCGAAGAATTTTGGTATGAATGAAGATTAATAGAATTATAAATGACAGTTATAAAATCAGAATTATTTAATCTTAAACCTTTATTGTTGGTGATGATATTATAACTGACTGAAATCATATTGTTGTTAATCAGACCAGCAGAAATTGAACCCGAACATTGATTAATGTATATGCCATTTGAGTTACTATTTGCAATTAGTTTAATTATATTGCCTGAAATTTTAAAAGAACCTGTAATGTTATAACAATAGATACCGTTAAAACTATTATTTGTATGTTCATTATGGTTTGAAATTGAATTTTCTATTATTGATACATAATAATAATTATTTATTTCTATTCCAAAATAAATAAAACCGCTAATATTATTATTTCTGATAACAGAACCATTCTCATAATCTGATTTACTTTTACCTGAAAGAGAAATACAATTGTATCCGCCATTTATCAGATTGTATTCAATAAGAATACTATCGTTAATTGAATTAGATGTAGAAACAATTACGCTTCGGCTGGAATTTTTTAAACCGTAAATTCTGTTGTTCGCCAGTGTAATATTTCTTGACCCACCCGAAATTTCTATTAAGTTGCAGTATTGATTATAAGCTCTGATTGTTAAAAATTTGAAACTGCAATAGCTCAACCCATTAAATTTTAATCCGTAAGTAGAATTTGAAGAGCTTCCTTCAATTATCATCAACTCAACAGAAGTACTATCTTTATCGAAAGATTCAAAAGTAACAGTTTTATTATATGAGGTTCCTTTTACTTCAGGTAAAAGTATTTTTGTGTAATAAATCCCTTTCAGTATTCTGAATACTACCTGACCTCCTGCTCCCCGTTCAACAAGTTCATCTACCGCTGACTCAATATCTTTGAAGTCGGAAGTATCATGGCCTATTGTAAATTCTCCGGCCAAGCCTGTCCTTATGTTATATAGCTCTATTGTGTCGTTATTCGGATTTTCGTCATTTTCATTATTAGGTTTAAGCGACCATATACGAAGATTATACTTTTTATGAATTTCAAAATAATAATTTCCTAATGTCAGAATTGTATCATAATTTTTCGAAATATTCATTTGTATATAGTTAACCGGGGTCTGAACAATCCCATCTATTTCCCAATTCAGAGTTATCGTTTTAAGAATTGAATCACCCAAATTTCTAATTTTGATTTTTAATAAACTGTTTCCAACCTCAAGAGGAGATGATGAAAATAAATCAATTATGGCAACATCATTATTAGCCGGTGAAAATTCATCAGCTCCTATATCAGGATTATTGTTTCTTAATTGGCCATCAATATCAGTATTAATATCATTAATTTTTTTACCCTTATTATTCAATTCTGCATTATTAATATGCAAGTTTTTGTTACTGAAATAATGTGGTTTTATGGAAAATGAATGTGAGTCGAGTTGAGTTGCATTTTGCCATGCTGAAAAACTGTTTAAATTTAATTTATTAAATGCCAGGCTTGGACCTGAAGTATAAAAATTATTGAAGTCAGAAACAGGCAGATAAAGGTAATTTTCATTATAAATGGCATATCCGTTATTGAAATTGGAAAAAATATTATTGTATATTATGGGTTTGGCTGAATTACTACATCTGAGATAAATTGAATAACTGTTTGCAGGAGCTCCTGCTTTTACATTTACTGTATTGTAAATAAAACGATGCCCTGAACAATTCAATATATATACACCATAACAACGACCAATATCTGGATTGGATTCTATACTTATAAAATTGTTGGCAGTCAAACAATTATTATTTCCTGAATAATAAAGCCCGTAACTGTAGGCACTATATAAAAAAATTTTGTTTTGCAATACCTTTGGGTTTTGCTGACAGGAGTATAAGCTTATTCCATACATAGTATTTGTAAACGTGCTAAAAAAGGTATTTTGAGATATTAAAATACTGTCTTGATAATAAGCAAAAATTCCACGTTCAGAAAATTGTAAGATTTGGTTACGAATTATTTTATTTCCTGTTGATCCATACGAATTCATATTAAAGCATCGAAAACCTCCTTTGAAATAATTATTATAAAAAAAGTTTCTGTTTCCGGCATAGGCATTATTAAAATAAATACAACTCGCATCTGAATTACTTGCTTTTTGAACATTAATATTGCATCCTATTATTTCATTATAATCAGCCAAATTTTGAAAAATTATCGCTTTTCCATATAATAATCCTTTGGCAGAAATTGTCAGATTTTTTAAAGTGATGTATTTGGCACCATTCATAAGTACTACATGACTTGATGTATTGTTTGTTGCACAGTTTTCAAGGATAACTGATGTTGAATCTGTGCTTTTCGATTGAAATGTTATTCTATTCATTCGACTGCTTCCTGTAATATTCGGAATTGATACTTGCTCATTATAAGTGCCACTGCTGATATTAAACCATACAGCACCACTTATTCCGTATAATTGTAAAGCATTTACAGCAGCATTAAAAGAATTGTAATTTTTACCACCGATTCCATTCGGATTTCCCGAAAAATTACTTTGAAAAGGGTCTATTGTATATACTCCATTTAATTGAGAAAGCAGAATCAAAGGAGTTGAGATAAATACGATTAAAATTAAGATGTGTTTTATTCTCATTGCGGTACAATTAGAAAAGTTTAACTTGCATTAGTACCAGTTATTTAAAAAAAGTTGCAAAAATTTATGATTTTTTTATTATTTATTAATTTGGAATTTTCAATCCGGAAGTTATAAAAAATTTTTCTCAGTCAACAAATTTACGATTGTATTTTTACATTCAAATAAAATCAACATGCAAGACACAAAAAGAGTGTTTTTGGTAGATGCTTTAGCACTGATTTATCGTGCACATTATGCATTTATTAACAACCCACGCATAAATAGCAAAGGTCAGAATACTTCAGCCATTTTCGGATTTATAAACTCAATACTCGACCTTATTGAAAAGGAAAAACCCACTCATATTGCAGTGGCTTTCGACAGTTATGAACCTACAGTTCGTCACGAAGATTTTTCTGAATACAAGGCCAATCGCGATAAACAACCCGAAGATATCAGCTATGCCATTCCCGTTATTAAACAATTATTGTTTGCTATGAAAATACCAGTGCTTGAAATTCCGGGATATGAAGCCGATGATATCATTGCAACACTCAGTAAAAAGATTCCCAAAGATCTTACTCAGGTATTTATGTTTACTCCAGATAAGGATTATGCTCAACTGGTCAATGAAGATGTTTTTATTTTAAAACCATCAAAAGCCGGAAACCCTCCTGAGTTATGGGATACAGAAAAAGTTATAAATGAATTTGGTATAAAAAGTCCTGAACAGGTCATTGATATTCAAAGCCTGACAGGTGATGCAGTTGATAATATACCCGGAGTACCGGGAATCGGCCCCAAAACCGCTCAAAGCCTGATTTCAGAATACACAAACCTTGAAAATTTATTAAAAAATACCGATAAGCTAAAAGGAAAGGTAAAAGAAAACCTTGAATTGTATGCCGAACAGGCTCGTATGTCGTACCAACTGGCAAAATTAATAACAGATGTTCCGGTTGAATTTGATGATGAATTCTATAAAACAAAAGAATGGGACAGGAATCAACTGGAAGTTTTATTTTCTGAACTCGAATTCCGTAATCTGGGCAAGCGTATATTGGGTAAAGAAATTGAAATCAAAAAAGGTATTCCGGTAGAAGTTCAGGGCGATTTATTTCAGAATAATGAATTACAAATCAACATTAAAGTATCTGAAACAACTGATTACAAACAAATTACCTCCAAAAAGGAGTTTGATGAACTGATGTTTAAAATCAGTAAGAGTCAAAGAATGAGTTTAAAAACAATTACCACTTCTTCTAATATTTTTAGCGCTGAAAATGAAGGTGTTGCCATTTCAACTTTGCCAACCGAAGCTTATTTTATCAATTTCAAAAACTCTTTAGAATGGGCTGATGAATATAAAAAACTGATCGGGAATCCTGACATTAAAAAAATCGGATATGACCTTAAAACAGAAATTCTGAGAGCAAAAAGCCACAATTATTTGTTTGATGGAGTTCTTTTCGATAATCAGATTGCTCATTATCTGATTGATTCCGATTCGACTCATGAATTCAGCCGTTTATGTCAGAACTATTTATTTGAAAATTTAAATCCGGTTTCGGAGAATTGGGCAAGTTTATGCCGTGAAGCCGATTACAACTTACGTTTATACGATATTTTCAGGAACGATATTGATAAATTGTATCCTGAACTATATTATTCACTGGAAAGTCCTTTGATTCAGGTTTTGGCTCAAATGGAATACAATGGAGTTAAAATTGATTCATCTGTACTATCCGAATTCAGCAAAGAGATTCAGCAGGAATTAAAAGTTCTTGAAAGTAAAATTTTTAATATTTCGGGTATCAGTTTTAATGTCAATTCACCTCAGCAACTCGGACATGTTTTGTTTAATCTGATGAAACTTGACCCTGATGCCAAAAAGACCAAAAAAAGCGGACAGTATTCTACCGGAGAAGAGGTTTTAGTAAAATTAGCAGAAAAGCATGAAATAGCACGACTGATAATGGATTACAGAGAATTACAAAAGCTGAAATCAACCTATCTGGATGCTTTGCCTCAAATTGTAAATCCCGAAAGTGGTTTAATTCATACTTCATACGAACAGGCAGTAGCTTCAACCGGAAGGCTCAGCTCACGTAATCCAAATTTGCAAAATATACCAATACGAACCGAAAGAGGACGGCAAACACGAAAAGCATTTATTCCACGAAAAACGGATAATCTTATAATTTCGGCCGACTATTCACAAATTGAACTCAGGGTTGTAGCTCATTTTAGCGGAGATGAAGCCATGAAAGAAGCTTTTATAAACAGGCAGGATATACATACCAGCACAGCAGCTAAGGTTTTTGGTGTCAATCATCATGAAGTTACTCCTGAAATGAGGAGAAAAGCCAAAGAAGTCAATTTCGGAATTATTTATGGTATTTCTTCATGGGGTTTATCGCAACGCCTGGGCATTTCAAAAAAGGAAAGTGCTGAAATAATTGAACAGTATTTTAAAAGTTTTCCAGGGATAAAAAAATTCATGGACGAATCTATTGAAAAAGCCAGAGAAAAAGGTTTTGCTGAAACTTTTACGGGAAGAAGACGATACTTGAGAGATATTAATTCAAGAAATGCCATGCAAAGGTCATTTGCAGAACGAAATGCTATAAATGCACCTGTTCAGGGCTCAGCTGCCGATATTATTAAACTGGCTATGCTTAAATTACATCATGCTTTTGAAGTAAATAAGCTTCAATCGAAAATGATAATGCAGGTACACGATGAATTGGTTTTTGATGTTGTTCCGGAAGAAGCAGAACAGGTAAAAAATCTGGTAAAAGTAAATATGGAAAATGCTTCTGCTTTTGAAGTGCCTTTGTTGGTTGATATTGGATCAGGGAAAAACTGGCTTGAAGCTCATTAATTTTCAGATAAAAAACTTTAGCAAGATTGGAAAAGTACATTAGATATACTCGGTTTTAGTTTTGCCTAAAAATTTATTATGTCAAACAAAGACGAGACAAAAAAAGAACACCTGAAGCGTATCAACAAGGTATTGTTGCACATCAACAATCATCTTGACGATAAACTTTCATTAAGTACATTGGCATCTGTTTCTCATTTTTCAGAGTTTCATTTTCATCGGATTATGCGTGCTTATCTGAACGAATCTCTTTTTAGTTTTGTTCAAAGGCTTCGCCTCGATAAGGCTGCATTTATGCTTGAAAATACCCGAGAGCAGGTTCAGGATATTGCAACCAATGTCGGCTACGAAAGTGCTGCATCTTTAACAAAGGCATTTAAAAAACGATTTGGTGTATCGCCTCAGGATTTCAGAAGTAAACCCGCTGATGTTGACATGATAAGTAGTGTATTAAACATTAATAAAATGGAGGTTATTATGAACATCAAACCAAAAATCAAAAAAATCAGTCCTAAAAAAGTGATTTTTTATCTTTCAATCGGTCCTTACGAGGGTGAAGGTACTGCTCTGGCATGGAAAAAAGTTTGCGATTTTGCTTCAAAAAAGAAATTGTGGGGATTTGGTACAGAAATGATCGGGCTAAGTTATGACGACCCGGAGATTACTGAAAGCGAAAAACTCCGGTATGAAGCCTGTATTACGATTTCAAAAACAATTGAAGCTGAAGGTGAAATTGGATTCAAAATTATTGAAGGTGGAAATTATGCTGTATTCAGACACAATGGTCCTTACGAAATGCTGAATAATACATATAATTACATCTACAAGCAATGGATTCCTGAAAGTGGGTATGAATTAAGAGATTTACCTTGCTTTGAAAAATACTTAAACGATCCGGACAAAACCCGACCTGAAAAACTGAAGACCGATATTTATATCCCTTTGCAATAGTTTTGGATTGAACCATACTTTTGTGAGAAGATTATGTCAGGAAGCTGGCTGCTGGTCACTGGCAGCTGGCTTCTTTATTTAGAAAAAGTGCGAAAAGCTGAATTGCGGATTTTTGATTGATTGCTTACTGCCTACTGCCAATTGCCTACTTTTATTCTGCCACAAAGTCACAAAAAACACAAAGTTTCACTAAACAGATTGCTTCATTTTTTTAACAATTATTATTTTTCAAGGTAAAAAAATCGCAATGACCACTCTGAGGTAACCTGAAAATTGTAATATGCAACTCGAACCCGCAACACGTAACCCGTAACCCGAAAATCAATGCCTGCGATAAAAATATTTTGTCAGTATAAAGTTTAACCATATTTTTGCCCTTTACCATTTATTTTTAATCACCTTTAAAAAATAATCTTTATGTTTAAAAATCATCCCAAGGGACTATTAGCCTCAGCCTTAGCAAATATGGGTGAGCGCTTCGGGTTTTATACCATGATGGCTATTCTTGTTCTGTTTTTACAGGCAAAATTTGGTCTGTCAGGTACAAAAGCCGGTATCATTTATTCCATTTTCTACTTTTCCATTTATATACTTGCTTTTGTTGGTGGTTTAATTTCTGACCGTACCCGGAAATATAAAACCACTATCATGGCAGGTTTGATTGTAATGGCATTAGGATACGTTATGATTGCCATTCCAACACCTACTCCGGTTCCAAATCAAACCCTGTTTCTGATTATTTCCTGTATTGGTTTGTTTACCATCGCATTTGGTAATGGCTTATTCAAAGGCAATCTTCAGGCAGTTGTAGGACAAATGTATGACAACCCACAATATAGCCAATACCGCGATTCAGGTTTTTCCATTTTCTATATGTTTATTAACGTAGGTGCATTATTCAGCCCACTGGCAGCTGTAGGTATGCGTAATGGCTGGCTGAAAAAATTCGGATTTGAATACAATGCTTCTCTTCCTGAACTCTGTCATGCTCATATCAGAGGCGATATTACTCAGGAAGCAAGTACCAAACTTCAAACATTAGCTACTGAAGTTAGTGGTGGTCCGGTTACCGACATTACTACTTTTGCCAATGAATACTTGAATGTATTTACTCAGGGATTTCATTATGCATTTGCTATTGCAGTAGGTGCAATGCTTATTTCACTGATAATTTACATTTCTAATAAACATAAGTTTCCGAATCCCGCTCCCAAAGCATCCAAAACAAACCTTGATCCGGCAGCAATTCAAATGGATGCCGCTGAAATCAAACAAAGATTGTATGCCCTTTTTGCTGTTTTCGGAGTAGTTATTTTCTTCTGGTTTTCTTTCCATCAAAATGGATTGACATTAACTTATTTTGCAAAAGACTTTACCGATTTAAGTAAAATTCATATTGATCTTGGATTTACAGTTTTGAAAGGAGCAGAAATTTTCCAATCCATTAATCCGCTGTTTATTGTATTTCTGACACCAATTATTATGGCTATTTTCGGTTGGCTGCGTGCAAAAGGTAAAGAGCCTTCAACTCCTAAGAAAATTGCAATCGGTATGTTTATCGCTGCAACTGCTTATTTTGTTATGACATTAGGTTCATTTGGTCTTCCGCTGAAATCAGAAGTTATTGAAATGGGTGCTTGTCCTCCGGATAAATTGGTTACTCCACTTCTTTTGATTGCAACTTATTTCATACTGACAGTAGCAGAGTTATTTATCAGCCCGCTTGGAATTTCTTTTGTTTCAAAAGTAGCACCTCCACATTTACAAGGTGTTATGCAGGGTGGATGGCTCGGTGCAACTGCCTTAGGAAATCAATTACTCTTTATCGGAGCTATTTTATACGGTAGTGTTCCCATTTGGCTTACATGGACTGTATTTATTACAGTATGTTTGATTTCCATGTTTACTATGATATTTATGCTAAAATGGCTTGAAAGAGTAGCTAAGTAAAAATATTACATCAAAGTATTTATAAGCCCTGGCAGTAATGTCAGGGCTTTTTTATTAGTTGAATAAATCTTCTATTTCATCATTGTTTAAAGAACGCAAAGGATTGTTATTGTTTATAAAATTATCAGCCAGTTCTTTTTTCCTTTGCTGCAATACAAGAATCTTTTCTTCAATACTCGATTTAGTAATGAATTTATAAGAAAATACATTTTTTGACTGCCCGATGCGATGTGCCCTGTTGATTGCCTGCATTTCTACTGCCGGATTCCACCATGGGTCAAGAATAAAGACGTAATCGGAAGCAGTCAGATTTAATCCATATCCACCCGCTTTTAAGCTGATTAAAAATACTTTTATGTCTTCGTTTTGCTGAAAATCGGCAATAACTGCTTCGCGTTTGTGAGTTGGAGTTGAGCCTGTAAGCTTTATATACGGTATCCTGCTTTGGTCGAAATAATCTGAAAAAAGATTTAAATGACGAACAAAAGAGCTAAAAAACAGAACTTTATGGTTTTCTGCCAACAAATTTTCTGTCATGATTTTAATTTCTTCAAATTTTCCGGAATCAGCCGGATATTCAGTGTTTTCAAGAACCGGATGATTGGCTATTAAACGTAATTGCATTAAAGCTTTTAGTATAGCTATCATTTGCATTCCTGAAGGTTGATTTTTGATTTGTTTAAATAGTAAATTTCTGATCTGCGATTTTTTACGTTCATAGTAAATGCTTTGCATTTCGGTCATTTCGCAGTAGTAAGTGTTTTCGGTTAACAAGGGAAGCTCTTTTTCGACCTGCTGTTTTGTCCTTCTGAGAATAAAAGGCTCTATAACCTTTTTCAAATTTGCTGTTTTGTTTTCGTCCAGATTTTTTTCTATCGGGACCAGATATTCGTTGCGAAAAGAAAGAGCACTCCCGAGCAAACCGGGGTTGATGAAATTCATTTGAGCCCAAAGGTCGTTTAATGAATTTTCGATTGGTGTGCCTGTCAGAACTATACGTTTTTTCGCCTGAAGCTGAACCACCGACTGATATATTTTTGATTCAGGATTTTTAATAAACTGGCTTTCATCCAAAATAATAAAATTGAATGCATAGTTATTCAAAAAATCAATATCCTTTCTGACAATTCCATAAGATGTCAGAACAACATCGTTCTGACCAAAATCGTTTGTGTTTTTTGCCCTGCCAAAACCTTCGTGTACCATATATTTTAGCGAAGGAGCAAATTTATGTATTTCATTGACCCAATTATGAATTAGTGAAGATGGCATTATAATCAGGGAAGTGTCTCTTGCCTTTAAGTTGTTTTCAAATAAATTCAGCTGAACCGCTTTATGATAGATTTCCTTTTCATCAGAAGGTTCGGAATTGGCCAGCAATACCGACAAAGTTTGAACTGTTTTACCTAAACCCATATCGTCTGCCAGGCAGCAACCCAACTCTTTAAAAGATAAGCTTTGCATCCAGCTGTAGCCGATTTTCTGATAATTTCTTAATTCTGCCTTTAACAAGTCAGGAGGTTCCAATATTTCCAGATTATCAAAAGAAATCCCGGAATATGTACCAGGCTTTTGCTCCGTAACGATCAATTTTGCTTTTAAGGGCTTTTTAATTCTAATTTTGTTTTTAACTTCCTGTCCAAAAAGCAGTAATTCACGATAATTGACAAACCATTCGATGGGTAATATCACAATTTTACCATCTGGAAGCTCATAATCGCGCTGATATAAAATGATATTTTTACGAAATTTGTAAAAAGGAATTTCAAAACCCTCCAGGCAAATCACAATTTTCATATCGAACCAATCGTGCTTGGCAAGTTTTCCTTTTTTTACTTCAATTTTTCCGGTATAATACTTATTAGCATGTGAATTTTCAGACACAATACCGGCATTTAATAGCGCCTGCGAGTTTTTATTCAACCATGAGATATAATCAATCAGTCCGTTTTCGGCATTTAATAATATAAAATCTTTTTTATAATCCTGCTTTAAGCCTAAACTGAGCAGTGCATCAATCTTTTCCCTCTCTTCATTAAAATTACGAAAATGTTTGGCAAAGCTGTACTTTTCGTTTTCAAAAATCATCTCAACATAACAGTCGGCTTTGTCGTTTTCAGTAAATGTTTTTACTCCGTAATCGAAAACCATTTTAAACGATTCGCTGGTATTCCAATCGGGTTGAAGCTTTAAAATACATTTGGGGGTAGAAAATATTTCATTTATAGCGAATCCAACCGGGTTTACTTCAAATTTTTTAACTGATTTAAAAATAAACTTATTAAAAAATTCAGCTTCTCTTTCTTTAGGAATTAAAATGTATTCCTTGCTGAAAAAGGGTTTCAGTTTTTTATAGTCAATTTCGGGTGAAAAATGATGTAAAGTATTGTCAATAAGTAACCAAACCGGTTGTTTGCTAAAAATAATTTCAGGTTTTTCATAAATGACTATTTGCTTGTCTCCCTGTTTGATGGTTTGATAATAAGTGAGATGGTGTTCGCCTGCTCTGAAATTAAAAACGATTGCAGTTTCTTCATCAGGAATTTCAATTGCTTTATCTAAAATCCGGTTTCGTTTACCTGTTTGATAATAAAGCGGAAGTCTGTTGATTAAAATAATGTTCAATACCATTAACAGTTTAAGCTCGATAAAGGGGCGAACAAAATTTTCGACAAAATCGGGAGTAAACTTAGATTCTGCTTCAGAAAATCGCTTATATCTTTTAAAAAAATGAGTGGTAACAGCATCATCCGAAATAGTATCCAGCAATTTAACTATTTCTTTTTCAAAATCGGGGGCATCAGGCTTTGAAGCAGTCAATTTGCTGCTGTTTACTTTTTTGATATTCATACTGAACGACTGGTCATCATTCAGCATAACCATAAAAGCATCTATGGTCCAACCAAAATATTGATGCTGATTAATTGCAAAGATTATCTGTCGGTTCTCAAACTTGGTATTACTCATTTTGTTAGAAAATTGCTGTATTTGAACATCTCAGCGTTTTAAAAAACCGAGTAATATAGAGCGCAAATTTTTATTGAGCAAATAATAAACTACAAATACAGCTGACACTATTAGAGTTTTTACTAAAATAGAAATAAATGAGGTCATTTTATCTGAAAAGAAGTATAAATCCTGATTTTCGGTAATGTAAAACAGTGCAGCGGTAAGAACAGACATAACAAAAACATGCAGGAAGTTTTGCCTTCCTTTTCCGATGTATTGTTTGAGTTCTTTTTTGATATAAATATTCATGACCATCATGTTAACAACATAGGCCAATGACGAGGCTAAAGCAATTCCGGCATGAGATAAGTTGGTTGTTTTAACCAGAACAATTGAAAATAAAATGTTTAAAATGGCTCCTATTATCGAAATGTTGAGGGTGTATTTGTTTTTATCAAATATTGAAAGTACCCTTTTGTAATATCCGACCAGACTCATCGGTAGTAATCCCAGACTGTACATACTGAAAGCTTCTGAAGTCAGAGATAGTGAATCGGCATTAAATTTACCACGATGATACACAATATCAATCAGTTCAGGGCTGATAATTAAAAAAAGTGCGGTAAAAGGAAAGAAAAACAAAATATAAAGACTGAGTCCTTTCTGGTAAATTTTGTTAAAGTTTTCGAAGTTTGAAGTGGCCTTTAGGCGGTTTAATTCCGGATTTATCCCTCTTGTAATTGACAATGAAACAATAGCAAAAGGCAACTGAAACAAACGAATTGCAAAAAAGAGCGAACTGGTAGAACCTTGTATCAGTGTGGAGGCAAAAAATCTCCCGAATACTTCCTGTGTTTTGTCAAAAAGAGCATTTAAGGTTATAAAACGGCTTTCACGTTTAATGGTTTTATAATCGTTTGAAGCATCCTTAAACCTGGTTCCCTGATATTTAAAGTCGGTTTCTTTCTTGAATTTCTTATTAAAAATAAAGGGAAGCTGTATCAGCATCTGGAGCAAAGCACCCACCACATAACCCAATGCAATACTGTAACCTCCAATCAAAGGTTCAAACAATATAACGCATAAGATAACACCAACACTCAGCATCAATGGTGCAAAGCCGAAAATCCAGTTTTTCTCAAAAAAATTAAGCAAGGAACCTACAAAAGCAGCAACTCCGATAAATATCGAAAATGGCAAAACCACCATAATAAGCTGAAGGGTCAACTGATAATCAAAGTTTTTATCGGAAAAAATAAAACCAAAAGTTTCAGGAAAGCTGTTGCGCAACGAAAAAAACAATGGAACTATCAGATAAAGAACAAAAGTAATGAGAATAAGAGCTACAAAAAACCAATTAAAAACAACGCTTAAAAACTGCCATGACTTGTGCTTTTCGCCTTTATCGTAAATCGTTTTAAAAGGAGGCATAAAAGCCCGCTCTACCATATCTTCACCTAATATTTGCCGGAATAAGTTCGGAAAAATAAGCGCAAGAGTAAAGGCATCAGCAATTTTTCCGGTACCGAAAAACAAAGCCACAACCATTTCGCGAATAAAACCAAATACACGGGATATCAGTGTACCGGTTAAAATTTTCATTATATTTTTAAACATCGGGGCTTTGTTTGCTCAACAAAACTACAATCAAACTTTGTATTATGCTATTAAGATTTTTTACCCAAAATAAATTATCTTAGCACTTTAAATAAATACTTCAAACGAATGAGCACTGATTATATTTGGGGAAATTCACATCCATACAATGCCTATTCAGATTATTTCAAAAAAAAATATGGGCAGGGATACCGAAAAATTGCAGTCAATGCAGGCTTTACTTGTCCTAACCGCGATGGCTCTATCGGCACTGAAGGGTGCAGCTACTGCAACAACAAAGCATTCAGCCCTTCTTACTGCGATTCAGAAAGTAGTATTTCAGAACAAATTGTTTCAGGAATGGCATTTAACCGGCACAAATTTAAAAATGACACTTTCAATATAGCCTATTTTCAATCATATACCAACACTTACGGAAATCTTGATAAGCTTATTCAATTATATTCAGAGGCAATAGCTACTCCGGGTATTTCAGGTATATCTGTCAGTACACGCCCCGATTGTATTTCAGATGAATTAATTGATTTCCTGACGAATTTGGCACATGAAAAATATGTGTGTGTTGAACTGGGCATTGAATCGTGTTTTGACGAAACACTCGAACGCATAAACCGTGGTCATACCTTTGCTCAAACTGTTGATATTGTTGAAAAACTGAGCGATAAGGGAATTGTTGTCTGTGGTCATATCATATTCGGTTTGCCAAACGAAACATCGGATATGTTGATGCTTGAAGCCAGAGTGTTATCAAATATGCCCATCGACATTCTGAAAATTCATCAGCTACAACTCTTTAAAAACACCACACTTGAAGAACAATACCTAAGAAATCCTCAATATTTTAAGTTTTTCAGCCTTGACGAATACATAGAAATTCTTATTGCTTTTCTTGAAAAATTAAGTCCCAATATCAGCATTGAACGACTCATCAGTGAGGTACCTGCAAAATATCTGGTCGTAAAACCCTGGGAAAATACACCCTCGGAAATAGTTTTAAATCAGATTGTTGAATGCATGAGAGCAAAAAACACTTTTCAGGGGAGATTATTTTAATAATCTGAAATTCTGTTTATTACAAAAATAATTTCCTGTTATTAACTGCAATGTTTAAAAAAATCGGAAACTGCTGATTAAAGCAGTAATAAATTGCAGCTCCAATAAAGTCCGTAAGCAAAGCAAAATATGGCAAAAAACAAGAAAATAAAAGTATTTGTACTTGACACCAACGTTGTTCTACACGATTTTCAAAGTATATATTCATTTCAGGACAATCGGGTAGTTATACCCATCACTCTGCTCGAAGAAGTAGATAAATTCAAGCGCGGCAACGAAATGATACACTATAACGCACGCGAATTCAGCCGTGAACTCGATACCTTTTTTTCAGAATCCAACAGCCATGAAGGAGTTAAACTGCCTGAAGGAGGGATATTAATAATCAGCACTGATCTGGTTATGGATAGCTTTCTGAAGTCAATTTTCTGGGAAGATAAACCCGACCACAGGATATTATCAGTAGCTTATAACCTCACCAAAAAAGACCCCGATCATAAAGTTATACTTGTTACAAAAGACATTAACCTGCGAATGAAAGCCAAAAGCATAGGTGTTCTTTCACAGGATTATGAAACAGGTAAAGTAAAAGACATTGATGAGCTTTATAAAGGAAAAAACTTAATTGAACATGTTTCAAGTGAAGTAATAGATAAAATTTACAAAGACGGACATATCAGTGTTGTTGAAAGCGGAATTAACATTCAGCCATTACCTAATGAGTATTTTATTTTAAGAAACGGAGTAAAAAGTATTTTAACCAATTATAACAAAGAAAGTCATTCTTTTAAATTGGTTGAAAAAATGCGTGCATACAGCATTATTCCCCGTAATGCTGAACAGGCATTTGCTTTGGATGCCTTAATGAATAAAAACATCAGTCTGGTAACCTTATCAGGAAAAGCAGGAACCGGAAAAACACTCATGGCATTGGCAGCAGCCCTGGAAGTCCGAAAAGAATACAAACAAATTTTACTGGCCCGACCGATAATACCGCTATCAAACCGTGATTTAGGGTTTTTGCCCGGAGATATCAAATCGAAACTTGACCCTTATATGCAACCACTTTTTGACAATCTGACTGTTATAAAACATCAGTTTAAAGAAGAATCTCAGGAAGCTACACGTATTAACGATATGGTTAAAAACGAAAAATTGCTGATAACCCCTCTAGCCTATATCCGAGGAAGAAGCCTGTCGAAAGTTTATTTTATTGTTGATGAGGCTCAGAATTTAACACCTCATGAGGTCAAAACCATCATTACCCGTGCAGGCGAAGGAACAAAAATAGTATTCACCGGTGATCCCTATCAGATAGATACCCCCTATCTCGATTCAAGAAGTAATGGTCTGACCACCTTGATTGATAAAATGAAAGGACAGGAACTATATGCACATATCACCATGGAAAAAGGTGAACGCTCAGAGTTAGCCGAACTGGCAAGCAATATCCTTTAATATAAAATTACTGATTTTGCCTGAAAAAGTAATAATACTTGACAGAAAACGATATTATTTGATAGCCTGTTTAGCATTATTATTGTATAAAAGGCCTGAAAACATTTAACAAAATGTTAAAATTGAATTTATGATTAACAAAACGGTTTTATTTTTAATTCTTGTTTTACTTCAGCCAGTATATAATTTACAGGCACAAAACAAACCAGATAAGGGTAGTGGTCAGAACGAAAATTCCTTTGAAATTGCCAAAAACTTAGAGATATATGTTTCTTTGTTTAAAGAACTGAACACTTATTATGTAAACGACATCAATCCAGCCGAATTAATCAAAGTTTCGATTGATGCTATGCTGAAAACATTAGACCCATATACAGTGTATTATCCTGAAAGTGAAATGGAAGATGCACGCTTTTTAACCACAGGTAATTACGGAGGTATTGGCGCAATTGTATCAAAAAGAGGCGATTATGTCCAGATTACTGAACCTTACGAAGGCAGTCCTGCACAAACCTCAGGATTATTAGCCGGTGATATTATTTTGGAGATTGACGGAAAATCAACCAAAGGACTCGCTACCGATGAAGTAACAGTTTTATTGAAGGGACAGCCGGATACAGAGGTTAATTTGTTGATTGAACGCAATAATACGCAGGAAAAACTGAAAATTAAAGTAAAAAGAGGAAAAATCCAAATCCCTAATGTGCCTTATTACGGGATGTTATCAGATGATATTGGCTATATAATTTTATCAGGATTTAAAGAAAAAGCTACTGACGACATTAAAGCTGCATTGATAAAACTGAAAGAAAACAATAACCTTAAAGGATTGATTTTCGACCTTCGCGACAATCCGGGAGGTTTGCTGATAGAATCAGTAAAATTAGCAGGTTTGTTTGTAGAAAAAGGGCAGCTGATTGTCAGCACCAAAGGAAAAGTAAACTCATGGAATAAAGAATACCGGACTTATGAATCTCCTCTTTTTCCTGATTTACCTGTTGTATTTCTGATAAATGAAGGCTCAGCATCGGCATCAGAAATTTTAAGTGGAGCTATGCAAGACCTCGACAGAGCTGTCATATTAGGCCATCGCTCCTTAGGAAAAGGATTGGTACAAACACCACGCTCACTACCCTACAATACACAGCTGAAAGTTACTACTGCCAAATATTATATTCCGTCTGGCCGTTGCATTCAGGAAATTGATTATGCTCACAAAGGAACTGATGGAAAGGCTGTCAAAGTGGCTGATTCGTTGATTACCAAGTTTGTTACAAAAAACGGAAGACCTGTTTATGACGGTAAAGGAATTTTCCCTGATGTAGAAACATCAAAAGACACTGCTATAGAAGTATTGCAATACCTGAATCAGGAGTTCATTATATTCGATTTTGCTACTAAATATCGTTCTGAACATGATAAAATTGCTGAACCCGGAAAATTTGTTTTTACCCAAAAAGACTATGACGATTTTGTAGAATTTGTTAAAAACAAAGAATTAAAATTTAAAACTCAAAGCGAGAAAGCACTTGAAGACCTGAAAAAAAGAGCTGAAAAAGCGAAGAATTTTGACCTGATCAAAACTGAATTTGAATTGATGACTAAAAAGCTTGAAGAACAAAAAATAAATGACCTGTACAGGTATCAGAAACAGATTCAAAAACAAGTAGTTGAAGAAATTATTTCAAGATACTATTATCAGACAGGCAAAATTATTAATTCACTCACAGATGATACAGATATCAGTGAAGCAATAAAAATTTTAAAACAAGCTGAAAGATATAATTCCATATTAAGTGGTAAAATTTAATACTCAAGTATTAACTAATTTTAAAATCTTCTATTATGAATAAATTCTCATCATTGCTTATTGTTTTCCTGAAAGGCTTCGGTATGGGAACAGCCAATGTAATCCCGGGCGTAAGTGGTGGAACCATTGCTTTTATTACCGGAATCTTTGAGCGTCTGATTAATGCCATAAAATCTTTCGATTTAATTGCATTGAAACTGATTTTAACAGGGAAATTTAAAGAATTTATCGAAAAAACTGACCTGTATTTTCTGATCAGCTTACTTATAGGAGTAGCATTGGCAATTGTTACACTTGCTCGTGTTTTTGATTATTTGTTTATCAACTATCCGGTTTATATATGGTCATATTTTTTCGGACTGGTGCTCGCTTCCGTATATTTTGTTGGGAAGGGTGTCAGCAAATGGAATTTTGCCATCATCATGTGGTTTATTGCTGGAACAGCCATTGCTTTTTTTATTTCGCTTTTGAATCCGGCAAGACCAAATGATAATTTTCTGTATCTGATTTTGTGTGGAATTGTTGCAATTTGCAGCATGATATTACCCGGTTTATCAGGCTCCTTTGTATTGCTTTTAATGGGAAATTATCAGTTAGTAGCCATAGATGCTATCAATAATATGAATTTTGCCATACTTTTACCGGTAGCAATCGGTGCAATTGCCGGTATTATTGCATTTTCACACCTTTTATCATGGGTTTTTAAAAAATTCAGGAATCAGACCATAGCTGCGCTGACTGGATTTGTTTTAGGGTCATTGAGTGTATTATGGCCATGGAAAAATGAATTATTCCTGACTGATGTGGCTGGTAATTTTATTTTAAAAGATGGCAATAAAATAATCAGTGGCTATCATAAATATTTTCCTGCCGACATTAATCAGGAGGTTTTGTTTGCTCTGTTGTTTGTGGTTCTTGGAATAGCCTCTATCTGGATTACTGAAACTTTAGCAGAAAACAGGAGAAAAGAGTAAAAATATCCTCCTAATAAGGATAAAAAATAAAAAACAACAATGAAATGGCAGCCAATACCCACATTCCTTTATTGATAGTTTTAATTTTTCCGGTTAATAGTTTTATCAGCGGATAGGCAATAAAACCTGCAGTCATTCCGATGCCAAGATTGTAAGTAAAACTCATAAAAGTAATAATAATAAAAGCTGGCAGAAGTTCACTTAAATCATCAAATTTCAGCTTAGCAATCGGAGAAATCATCAGCATGCCCACTATTACTAAAGCAGGCCCGTAAGCAAAAGCCGGAATTACAGCAAACAAGGGTGCAAAAAACAATGCAGTTAAAAATAAAAATGCAGTTACGACAGCAGTTAATCCTGTCCGGCCACCGGCTTCGATACCTGTTGCTGATTCAATAAAAGCACCGGTTGTTGTAGTACCTAAAAGTGATGCAGCAACAGTAGAAACAGCATCACATAGCATAGGTTTCTCGATTTGCGGCAACTCTCCTTTTGCATCCAGCATATTTGCCTTATAGGCAATTCCGAGTAAAGTACCTATGGTATCAACAAAACCCATTACAAATACAGTAAGTACAACCGGAATTAATCCCCAGGTAAAAATATTTTTAAAATCCAATTGGAATAAAACAGGTGAAATATCAGGAGGTTTACTTAATATTTTTTCAGGAACAGCAGTTTCTCCAAGAAAAACAGAAATAAGAGTAATTGAAAAAATACCAATAAGGATAGAAGCATTTATTTTATAAATCATTAAAATACCGATAAGCAAAATACCGGCAATAGCCAACAATACAGTTGCTTTGGTAAAATCACCTGCATGAACAGGAGCTCCCGGTACGCCAATGGTAACAATTCCTGTTTCATTTAAACCGATAAAGGTTAAAAACAAACCGATACCTACCGAAAAAGCTATTTTCATACTTTCTGGAATGGCATTAGCCAGCCACGAGCGTATTTTAAATAAAGTAAGCAGGGTAAACATAAGTCCGCTGATAAAAATTGCTGCAAGTGCCTGCTGCCAACTAAACCCTAACAGATTGACCACAGTAAAAGCAATAAAGGCATTTTCTCCCATATAAGGGGCAATAGCAAAAGGTCGCTTTGCATACAAACCCATCAGCAAAGTTCCAAAAAATGCACTTATTATGGTTGCTACCATACTTGCTCCGAATGGAAAGCCTGCAGCTTCCAGAATTTTAGGATGTACTATGATGATGTATGCCATGGTAAAAAAAGTAGTAAATCCTGCTGTTATTTCTGTTTTTATGGTGCTGCCATGCTCAGAAATTTTAAAATAATGCTTAATAAAGTCCATTTTAACGTATTTTTTGAGATGACTAAACTATTAAATTTCTTAATAATCGGACAATCATGTAAAAGAATTTGACACCTATTTATAGGAGTATTTTTACTATACAATTGATTTTCATTATGTTACAATTTTCGCATGGCTTTTTATTCTCTATTAGAAAAATTTATAGGTTATGAAAACATTTTTATTAAGCTTAGTCATGTTGTTTTGCATGCTAATGAATGTATCTGCACAAAAAGAAAAAGAATCAGAATTGAAAACATCAGATGCTCCGGAAATAAATGTTCCGAAATACGACCTGCCGATTACAGTTATTCCCAACATAGAAGTTACTCTCAGCAATATGAAAGAAACTGGTGTTGTTCAGTATTCTGTTTTTCCAAATCCTTCCACAGGTGTTGTTTATCTGCAAACGAATGAAAAAATCGTTGGCATTGACATAATCGGGACTGATGGGAAAAAAATCAATTACAGGTCAGATACTTATGCATTATTAGACCTGAGTTATTTGCCAAAAGGCCTGTATTTAATGATAATCGCAACTGATTCAGGGAAATTTATTCAGGAAAAGCTTTTAATCCGGTAGTTATTACTTTTTTCTTGAATTCGTTTTAATATTTTCAATGAGAAGGTCTTGCAGAGAAGTTGTATTATCAAAATGCAGATATTTCCCTTTACCGACAGCAGCCATTGCTTTCAATCTGCGAATGGATTTAGTGTCGTTACCAAAACCAATAACTGAAAGAGCAATTCCTTTGTTTGCATATTTTAACAATAAATTCAATAATTCAATTTCTGAATGATCCGGGCTGTTAAAATCTCCATCAGTGGCAATTATCAACTGATTGTTACCACCCTCAATATAATTATCCAATGCCAATTGATAAGCCGATTCAAGTCCTTTGATACCAAAAGTGAGTCCATAGGCTTGTAAACTATTGATAGAATTGATAATTGTATCTTTCCGGTCGGAAGGGATGCTGGCAAAAACAAGTTTAGGTTCGGATGAAAAACTCATCATACTCAAAAGGTCAACTTTACGCAACATTTCTGTCAGTTTTATCATTGCCGATTTCAGGTTTTCCAGTTTATGCATTTTACCCATAGAGGAGGAAACATCCACTAAAAAAACTATATTGTTTGGTTTGAAATTATTAATTGAAAACACTGTATCAATATCATTCTGAATAACGGTGTCATCTTTTGGTTTAATGGTATCCCGATCGTTTTGAGTATAGGTGATGTCAAAGTCAATCGGAATAAGAATGTAGGTTATACCCTCCTGAGAGGATTGAACTTTAAGAGTATCCTCATAGTCGTAATAATTTTTTGCAGTAATTTTAAGTGAATACTCTCCCCTTTTCATTAAAAGTCTGAATTTTCCATCATTGAAAGTGGTAAAAGGCTGCATGACGCCATAACTGTCAAAAAACTTCAAACGTGCATTACCAACAGGTTTTTCAGTTACAGCATCTATCACTATTCCGCTGATGACAATATATTCAGAGGGTTTTTCAGGTTTAGGGGGTTTTACAACAACAAAAGTATCTGTTGATATGCTATCCTGCTTTTTCTCTGAAAGCGGTACAAGCGTAATTATTGTCAATGTTTTGTTTTTGTTGATGTAGTAAAGCTCATCGTGTGTTTGATAATCAGGATGTCTTACTGCAAAATTATACATTCCGGGTTCAAGTAGTTGGGTAACTTTACCATTTTTGCCGGTTTTTTTAATCCACGATTCCCCTGTTGCAGCAATAATGTTTACTGAAGCATTGCTCACTTCCTGACGACTAAAACTGTCAATGACCAAAATGGTGTGGAGTGAAATCAATGTTGACTTATCGGGTGGCATATTCAGCGAAGGGCATTCCAGAACAGAAGTTACCTGACCACTGATGCTCAATTCAAAAGGTTTTTCAGATAAAGCGGTATAAATCTTTATTTTTTCCTGAAAAAATCCTGTATTGGGTGGTTCATAATAAATTAAAATACGGTTTTTTTCACCCGATTTAATATAAGTTGCAGGATATTTCACATGCACATTACTGCTTTTCACAGTTTTTAAAATAGCATCCTCAGCATTGCCATTGTTGCTAAATTCGAAAATAGCAGGTGTTTGGCTCCAGTTAGTCAGCACTTTAAAATCGTAATGCTGTTGGGTGAACACAATCTGACTTTTAACAACAACAGACGGTAAAAAAGCAAATAAAAACAATATGGATTTAAAGAGATTCATTCTTCATTAACGCTTTCCGTTTTAAATCATTGTTTAAAAATATCTGCAATTTGCAATGGCTTTTCGCTTTCACGCCAGGTAAATCCTCTTAAAAAAGCCTCATCATTGTCCATATTAACAGGTGTTTCGACAATTCCTCCAGGCGAAACGATGAAATTAATTTTTGAAATTTTTTTGTTTTGCATCTCTATTTCAATCCTGCTCGACTGAATGTTGTTACGACCAACATATTTATCGTTTTCATCTGTCAGGAAATAAATTGACTCGGCATTTCCTTCTGTAATCACATTTTTGAGCTTGCTGTTGAAAAAATATCCGGTCATTATTCTTCCTTTTACCTGATTGAAACGCAGGGAATCAATTTTTTCAGACATAAAGGCATCACCTTCCAGCATCATTTTCTCAATTTCGTTGCCGGTAACCATAAAACGGACAATTTTTGCCGTAATCTGATTATTCTCTGTCCATAATACTGGTTTATGAAAAAATGAAATAACAGAATCAAGGCTGCTGTAAGCCATAGAATCGCATTTTAGCTTATAATTGGTACTGAAGCCTTTTACATGTCGCCAGGCATAAACCACATCTTTTTCACTGCTATCAACGCTTACCTGCATCAGCTTCAGAGTATCGGCATGCAAATAAAGTGTATCGTCATCAAAATACTTGACAAATAAAGCACTATCGGTAATGATTGTACTTTTATCCTTATCGGAGCGAAAGCTGTAATTACCGCTCACTTCTGTTTTTTCTGTTGTGTCAACATAACGGACATTGCCTATTACCTGAGAGGTATTGTTGCTGTTGTCGTACATTATTTTTTTGCCTGATATGGTTTTGCTTCCTGAACGAATAATGGCATTTTTTTCAAAAACTGAACTTTTACTTTTCGTATTATACCATCCCGATTCGCAATAAATCCGGGTTTCTTCATTGTAAATTTCGGTTGGAGCAATAAAAACAGCTGTATGCTGATTAATCAGATAACTCATTGAGTCGGTTTTGAGTTGATAATCTTCATTGGTCAAAACAACTTCACGTTTAAATAAAAGTTCCTGCTTTTGTGAGTAATAATAACCTTCTTTACATTCAAGACGGTTGCCGGCATCGGTAATAATTCCACCCTGATTAAAATAACCAGATTTGTTTTCCATTTGGTAAACAATAGAGGGTGTAGTCAGTATCATACTATTATCGCTTAACTTCACCCCTCTGCCAATAAATGCAGTTTTTGTTTTCATATCGTAGCGAAGTGAGCCACCTTTGATGTCGAGGCTGTCGCCTTGCCTGATCCGTATGTTTCCATAAGCATCGAAATAGTTTTCACGCTCAAAATGGTAAGCACTGTCGCAAAAAAGCATCATACCATCATGCTCAAGAATTACACTTCCAATTAGCTTTCTGATTTTCTGACCTCCTCTGTCAATGCCTTCAAAAGTATTTGCCTGAATAATACGCAGCTGGCGGATAGGTTGAGCAAAAGAAAACATTGTCGGCAAGAAAAAGAGAAACAATAATATTTGAGTTTTTTTAAACATTCAGCCCTTAATTGCAAATTTAAGACCTCAAACGGCTAACCTCCGCCACAGGATTGAAAAGATACTTTCTTTTGGTTTTTGCATCATAACAAAGAATGCGTTTTCGTCTGATTTCATCTTTGACAAACTCTCTGCTGTCGAAAATAAAATGCTCGCCATGACTAAGCTCATCTAAAAACACGGTATTTTTCTTATTTGAATTATATTTTGCCAGAACTTTAACCAAAGCAGGGTCTGAAGAACTTGAAGCTTTCGGATTCTGAAAATGTTTGACTAAAACCTCTTTAATATCGTTAGGAAAAACCTCATCCCTGACCAAAGGCAACATCAGATTTGTAAAAATGTTTTTCCATTCAATACCATGGGGCATAATTTTTCTTCCATGCAGCTGAAAAGTTTTCAGATGAGCAATTTCGTGTACCAAAGTTATCAGAAAAGCATAGGGATTGAGTGTACCTGAAACTCCTATACGGTATCTTCCACTTTTGTTTTTGTCTCTGAAAGTACCATGAAAATGCTTTCTTTCGGCAGTCACACGAATCAGAATCGGGTTGTCAGCCAAAAGCTTATCAATGTATTCAATAGCTGCCTCGGGGATATAAGCTTTTAAGGGATGCGGTGAAGAATTCATT
>Ga0209835_1000151_pt1 | contig 48865 bp, 53 predicted proteins | sample LakKivwa52mmetaG_FD_184138 | JGI IMG/M metagenome (GOLD analysis project Ga0209835, IMG submission 184138) | Anoxic lake water microbial communities from Lake Kivu, Rwanda to study Microbial Dark Matter (Phase II) - Lake Kivu water 52m metaG... | ecosystem: Environmental > Aquatic > Freshwater >... | reverse complement strand
GTTGATAAACTTCGTGATATGTATTTGAGTGGTGCGATTGAGCCAGAGGACTTAATCCAGTATTTATCCAAACACTCTGATGTATTGAGAAACAATAAAGTAACTGGTTTGAATATTGAGTATGAACTTGCTATGATGCCAAAAGCAAAAGCAGATGAAAATACGACTATGTCTGCATACTTTCTTTTGAAAAAAGGTGTTATTAACGGTGCACAATTTAGAAAAATAACAGGGATTAAGGCAAACTGGGCACAAGAAATTGGGTTGAGTGATTAACTATGAGCAATAAAATAACTACACTCAAGCGTTTGCTTGAAGAAATGAGCGCTAAAGGCATCCGTGAAGTAGCACAGGCACAGGTTGCAAACAACCAACAGCCAAACATGGATGAACTTTATGCTGCTCAAAAAACTCAAAACTTAACAGAAGCAGAAGCATCCGTTCAAAGTCAGATAGATAATACAAGAGCGAAACTTGAAGCAGTTGGTGCAAACCCTGACCAACAAACCGATACGCGAAATCCGTTAGAAAAAATGTTGAACTTACGTCAAGACCAGAATTTAATCTTTGATATTTTTGAACTAATAAACAGACCACAACAAGCAATATTTAACACCATAAAACACTCTCAAGGGTACGGGGCGAACAGCGACCAAACCGATACGGTGGGTGCCTTTTTCCGAGGGTTAACAGGTCAGGATGAAATTGTTTCTGGTGGTGAACTCTTAAGAAATGCAGGCATGGAAGACAACTTTTTAACACATGCGCTTGGTTTTGGTTTGGATGTATTTGCAGACCCTGCGGATTTAGCACTTCTTCCTGTATCTGCTCTTGCTAATGTTGGTCAAGCAGGTGCTAAAGCCTTTGCTAAAGTTGACGACATGGTGGACTTATCAAAAGCCGCAGTTCAGGGTGTAGTTAAAAATATTGGTGATGGTAAAAAAGCACTTGAAACCGTAGATGCTTTGTCTGATACTGCAAAAGCAGCAGGTGAAGGTACGGAGGTTTTGGGGAAATTAAGCAGAGCCAAACAAAATATTCACACGAAGTTGGCAGAACCTGCGGCTAAAGTTGCAGATGCTGTGGCGGAAGGTGCAGACAAAGTTGAAAAAACTTTGCGTTCCTTACCTCCAGGTCTGAAAGAAGACATTTACAAACGTATCGGTAGCAGTTATAAGTTTGTTAGAGAAGGACAAGAATACACTTCTTTGACAGAATTAACCATGCGCGCTATGTTTGGTACAGTAAAAGCAGGTTTCGGCGTATCAGATAAAGTATTAGAAGCAACCGCTTCTTTGATGGGTCAAGGCAACGCTTATAAAGCAGTAAGAGAAGTCATGGTGAATACCTTCAATCCTAAGAAACATTTAGGTAATATGGTAGAAGCCTACCGTAAGAACTTTGGAAAACATGAATTGTTTAAGAAATACGCAGAAAAGAAATACCAAATTATGGATGAAGGGTTAAAAAAATTTGCAGTCGAACACGGTCTTGAAGTAGAGGACGTTGAAAAAGCAGTATCGCTTCAATATGTTATGCGTGGAAATAAAAGCAAAAAGACTGTGGGTGCCATTCTTCATGACAAAAAAACTATATTTCCTTTTACAAATGAAGTATATGCAAAACTTAAAAAATATGTAAATCTTCCTGCTGATAAAGGTTGGGAAGAAGTTTTGCCAATTGTCGAAATCAATGGTCGTAAATGGATTAGTATGGAAAACCTTGATGATTCCTTTATTAATAAATCCGAAAAATTAAATGCAAAAATAGACGTTCCCACTTTGTTAACACAAGAACAAATTGAAACTATGGCTGCTTTGGAATCAAATCAGGAATACCGAGATTTATTCAAATGGTTTTCAAAACAATGGGATGAACTAATGACAGAAGGGAACCGATACTTAGGACTGCCTTTGGGTTCCCCGAATGGGTATTTGAGAAACTCCTTATCGGCCGAATTCAAACAGGGACTAATTCATGAAAAAATGAAAACCTATGCTGGACATTTTGATGCTCTGGCTGAAGAACAAACTTATATCGGTAAGAAGGAAACTTTTGCTACCAGAAAGTACCCAACAAGTGCTATGGAAGCGAATGAATGGTTTAATGCAAACAACAAAAATCAAGTACGCGTTACTTCTGAAAAAATTTCTCGTGACCTCATGAAGGGTACTGCGGACTCTGCTACAAGTAAAGCCGCTTATATAGCAGTTCCAGGGGTTAATAAAGTGACTGGAGTCAAGGGTACTTCCGAGGTTATTGTCGGGTTTTCTAATCGCGCTATTCAAGACCAAGGGGACATTATAATGAATCATGTGTCTGATGCGTTTGGCGTGGATGAAATAGGAAAAATAAAACCGAAACGTACAATTAAAATTACTACTTATACAACTCCAGACGGAGTCGTTAAGTCAAACTTAAAACTTAAAAATGTTGTTGCACCAGAAGATTATAACTTTATGGTGGACATTAAAAACAGTGGTAATCAGGATTTAATTAATATGTTACGTGGTCATATTGGGGAAGAAAACTTCAACGATATTGGTGCGAAACATATTAAAATGGAAAAGCCTGAATTGAAGTTAGCCAAAAGCAAAGGTGCAGATAATGTTTCACCTCAGCAATGGTCGGCTAAACAAACAGCAACCTTGGAAGGTCATATTAAAAATGTTAAGGATTCCAGAAACGCAACTCGCGAATTGTTAAAAAAACAAGGTGTAACCTTGCAAGGTAAAGACTTAGATACTTTTCTTCGCGAAGCCGCTGAAGGTAAATATGACGGTAGCACCCAGTATAGCACACAAGCCGTGGCGCAAGCCAAGGAAACAAAAAGATTGGAAAAAGTTCGTGACGATTTCAGAAGCGGTACTAATAAACTCAACGCCGAAGGTGGTAACGTTAACGTACATAAAACAGGCGCTGATAATGTTAATGTAACGGATAAAACCTTTGCCAAAGCAGATGACGCAACAGCGACTACTAAACCGGCACAAGAAGCAGCCACCGACTTGGATGCTGATATTGTAAAGCACAAAATGAACAAAAGTAACGCTGAACTGTATAAAAAAACAGACAGCGAAGAAGTACGTCGTTTGATTCGTGAAGAATCTGACATGCGTGCTAACATGGTTACCGTGAAGGGTGAAATCAAAACTTTAGATAAATCTCTTGCGAGCAAAGAAGCCCTCAATAAAGCAGTTGCAGACTTAGATGCTAACCCAAATAAGTATTCTGGTGAATTGAAGAGCAAACTTGAGGAGTATAAGAAACTTCGTGATGGTGCTACGGACAAAGCCAAGCAGGTTAAAGACGTAGAAAATCCTGTAACGAAAGCCGTCAAGAAAGCCGAAAGTGAAGTGGACGCTGCCAAGGCAAAACAAAAAAGCGTACAAAAGAAACTTAAAGAGTTGGATTCTAAGTACGCAAAAAAGACTGGGGATGATGGCTTAAATAAGGAAATTCGTGATTACGAAAAAAATAAGAAAACATTGCGTGAATCTGACCCTGAAAGAGCACAACTCTTTGATGAATATATCAAAGCACGTGAAGAAGCCGCTCAGGCACGAGTCAGAGCCAACAAAGCAATCGCTGAAGAAATCGACGCGGAAAAAGCACGTAAGGAAACCAACGAACACTTGGACAACATGGAAAAAGGTCGTTCGCAAGGTTTGAAGAATATGCCAAAACGGATTCGTGATTTATATGATGAAGTAGATGCTGTTAAAAAAGATTTAATCGGTAAGTATGATTATAAAGACGAAGCAGGTTTGAAAGCAAGACTCAAAGAGATTGACACACTACCTGAAGGCGCGGAAAAGACCGACTTACAAGATTTTGTAAATAAAAGAACCCATGCACAAAACGAAAAGAAATACTTTGAAATGAGTGGTCAAACTGCTGAAGATAGTTATGACGCTATGGCTAAACGCAACATCATCACAGAAGAACCGGCTGAGGCTACGCAAGGTTATTTAGTAAGTAGCAAAGCAGGTAAAGAATATGTCACCAGCAAAGCCTACAAAGAAGCAAGTGAAACTCTCACGGCTTCTTGGAACGAGTTGTCTGATGAAATAACCAAAAACTATTGGGGGGATGGTGCTAAAAAAGGTAAAGATAAGTACGAAACGATTAACAAAGTGTTAAAAGGGGAACTACCTTTGAAGAAAGCAGATGCGGCTTTAGAAGCCAAAATTGCTGAGCATCAGGAATTATCACGGATTAAACAAAAAGCCTTAGCGGATGCTAATGCTACTTATAAAGAAAAACCTGCTTTCATGAAGGGTTCGGGTTTGCAAAAAGAAGTAACGAATGTCGCAAATACACCTGTCATTAAAGAGGTGAGTGATAAACCGCAAGTAATCAAAACAATACCCGTGGATAAGAATGTTCCTTATGCAGTGAAGAAGGTTGGCAAAAAAGCCAAACCTGGTGAGTTCTATGTAACCTCTGGTGCAATCGAAGAAACCCGCGCAGTGCAAAAATACTTCTGGGATGATTTGAAAAACGAGTTTAAGGTTGAAGGGGTAAAAGATGACCCTGCTGGACTGGCACGTTTGATTGAACATCCTGAAGAGTTTGGTGTTGAGGCAGGTTCTTTAACAGAGTACCGTATTAAAGCCTACAACGAACTTAAGGAACAACTGGCTGAACTGCATAAGAAGGCAGACGCAGACTTTAAGAAGTCGAAAGTGTTCTATGAACCTGATGAAGTTGTTGCTGAAGCACCTAAGAAAGGTAAAGGCAAGAAAGCCAAAGCCGTTTCTGAAACCACAGACGACACCGCTAAGGTCAACCAAGAAGCCTACGAAAATTACCTCGTTGCGCAAGAAGAAGTCAAACTTACAGGTGCAGAAAATATGTCTGTTGAAGAATGGGAAAGCCTCACGGGTGCAGAACAACGTTATGCAGAAAAGAGTGAACGTGCAAAGGAACTTTATCAAGAGTTCAAAAAAGCAGTGGAAGACACCATCAAAGAATACAAAGAAAACCCTGCTAAGTTCATTGAAGATACGGCTGAACAACGTGCGAAGAAGGCACCTTTGCTTGCAGAACAAAAGAAGTTTATTCAAATTGAAAATGCAATCAAACGGAATGATTTACGCGAAACCGTACGTAGTGCTAACAAAGTTTTAGGTCAGGCGGATGACGCAATAATTACCAGAAAAGATTTCTTTGATGAAGGTATTAGGGCAGGAAGAAAACTAACTTCAGATGAACTTAAAATAAATCGTGCAATCGAAAATGGTATGAAAGCCCAGGAGGAATTGAAACATACTGATTCCCTTGGGTTTGATGAAGCACACGACTTGGCTCTTATTGGAGAAGAAAACGTACTAAGCGTCCGTAAGAAAATGTCTGATTTGAAGAAGAAAATTGATAAAGTAGACGCAGACATCTTAACTGCAAAAAATAAAGAAGCCGCGTTTCAGGAAGCCGCAAGTGCCAGTGATAAACAATTAAAACGCACTATACAACAACTGATTAAGGACAAGATTGGTGTAATCAAAAAACCAACAAATGCTATTGAGGAAGCGAAAGCCGTCGCGAAGAATCTACATGCAGGTGGTGTTTCTAAACGCCCAACCCGTGAAATGATTGATGCTTTATCACAAGAGGAAAAAGATGTAGTACTTGACTCCATCCGTAAACTTTCCAAGGAACAAGAAGAAAATGCTAAAACAATTTCTGATTTGAAAGAACAAATCCTTAAAGAAAGCCCGTTGCCTGATAGAGTTTCATGGTCAAAACACCGCAACAACATTATTGTGGACACAAATGCTTCGCCTGAATTGGTAGAAAAAGCCAAACAGAGTATTCAAGCGGAAGTACGGCGTGCTGAAATCAAGGAAGGTTTAGAAGGATTAACCCCAGCCAAACCGCTTAAAGCAAGACGGGATGCTGTTACGATTACGGAAATGTCACCAAAAGAAATGGAACGTTATGTCAGCCAAACCATATCTTCTAACAAACAAGCAACTAACATGATTGATGATACAATCGAAGACGTGGTAGATAAATTAGCAGAAGACGCTGCTGATACACTTGAGTTCCATGAACTTAAAGGGAACATCAAACGGTTCTTGAACACCGTTGACCCACAATACGTAGAAGATATTGAGTTGAGAACGCTCATGAACCAGTACCATGAATTAAAACGGTACAGACGTTCGTTAAGTATTCGCGAAGTAGCCGACAAAATGCTACAAGAACGTCGCCAATACTTGAATATGACCCCTAAGCAACAAGCCGCTTTTGAAAAGAAAACAGACGCAACAAAGTTCAAACCACGTGTTATTGAGAAACCTTTGGAAAGTCCTGAAGGTAGAAAAGAAATGTTGCGTATCATCACCGATACATACAAAGGGACGACATTAGAAAAAGCCTTTGTTCACGGGGAAGAAAGTGTTGACTTGATAATGTTGACTGGTAGTCCTCAGATTATTAACAAGTATCAAGCAGGGGTACCTATCACTATGGAAGAAGCCATGGTACTTGCTGGGATTGATGACCCTGAATTATCACAAGACTTGTATGCCATTTTCCAGGCAAGAGCCAGCGGTATGCAAGCGAAGTACTTAAATAAAACACAACTTTATGATACCGAAATCTACTACACGGAAAGTGAAAAATTAAATGTACTTGAAAAAATGAAGACCGCACAAGGTAAGTTCCAACTCACTGAAGCGCAACGTCACATGAAAGATACATTTGACCAAATGTACACCTCCATAGGTAAAAACCCGACGTTGTATGATTTCCACCGCATGAAGTATAACTACTTAAAGACGGTTGACCCTTCGTTGAAGTTTGACGAGTATCTTGCCTTAATGAATCGTATTCAACAGCGTACGTCGAAGTTACCAAACGACCCTGAAGCACTCCAGAAGTACTTGAGCAGGGTTCAAAAAGAAAAAGACAGCGTTGTGGAATTAGTGAATAAAGCCGAAGAGTCGTTCGTACCTTTACAGGATGAAATCCGCGTTGGTAAAACGAACTTGGCAGAAAAACTTGAAGTTGATAAGAACGTCAAAGTTACGAAAACCACTACGGAAAAGGCTAAACTTGATAAACTCGGAACTGAAAAGTTAAAACTTGAAGAAGAAATTAAACGCGTTGATGGGCTTGAAGTTACAGCCGCCAATCTAAAAAAACGTAGTAAGTTGTCGGATGAATACGCAAGACGCTACAAAGCCGCAACTGAAGAATACAAGTCCGCACTTGCTGAAGTAAACAAACGTACAGCGGATTTCAATAAACGTTTAATGGAACAAAGGGAAGTTTACAAGAGCGCCTTAATTGAATCAAATGAAGCAACAAAACTATTTGATGCAGAAACTGACCGACTCATAGGTCTTGAAAAAGAATTGCGGTTAAAACGTGACAGTTTAGCCTTATACAAGCGCCAGATTGACAGAGCCGACGAAGTGTTGACTATGAAATCAGGAGTTGAACGTTCGCCTCAATACGTCATAAATAGCGCAATGAGCGAATTAGAAGGGTTCTTGGATTTGAAATTAGCGAAGTCCAAAGGAGTTGACCAAGACGGAAAACGCTTGATGGAATACGTGTACCAGATTGACAGTCGTCGTCTGGAAGCAGCCGAACTTATTGGGAAGTTTACAAAAACTGCGAACTTACTTGAAACTGCGGACGAAGCCATGTTCCGTATTAAGAACGCCGCACCACTTGATGTGTTGGAAAGCAGAAACCGCGCATTGATTGACTCCATACAAACAGGTGGTTCTATCAAAACCTACACTCCTGAAAATGAATTCAATACACTTATCTCGAAGTTGTCGAAAGAGTACGACCTGACAAAATCTGCTAACGTAATGGCAGATGGTGAGTTCAGTAACTTATACATTCAAAAAATGCTTGACGGTAAGGATGCTTCCTTGCAGAATAAGTTAAAAGCAATCTACAAGAAGAACCCTGAAGCAATGAAAGAAATCGCACCTATCTTGACTGAAATCAACGAAGCACGTATCGCAAAAGGATTACCTCCGCTTCGATTACCAGAGTCAGAGATGCAATTATATGGTATCAGCGTTGACAATCCTGCCTACAAAACACGTATTGAAGGAAAACAAACTCCATTCGACGCTATGAAACCGAAGACCTCCGCAGCAACAACGACATCAACAACACCAACGGCTACTCCAGGTAAAACCGTGGATGCTTTAAGCCCAGGTGCTGAAACAGTTGCTACGACCTCGCAACGTGTAATATCCCCAGAAACGGTTGACCAATTCATGAAGCGAATCAATGTACGTGATTTGAAATCCACAGATGATTTAATCTCTAATATGCCAATCAACCTGATTGAAACTGAAGAAGAAATCATTCGGTTCAAAAATGCTTTGGTTGATAAAGGTATATCACAAGATAAGATTGATAAGATGGACATGGGTACAGTTAACCAACTCCTTGAACAAATGCAAAAACAAACTTATCAAAAAATCGGGGAACAGGTAACCGAAGGTAAGCGTATTGCTGATTTATTAGACCAAGTAGAAGCCTTTGATGAACGTGTTACGTACAGTATTGCGGATTGGGTGGATTCTTTTGGTAAAGAAGCAACCAAAGCGAACATTTATAAGGAAATTATGACAGGTCTTACCTTACAAGATGTTGACATGGATGACGTTAATTCCTTGTTGCACTGGGCGGATTTTGAAGAAGTTACTAATCCGTTGGTAGGTAAAACTTTTGAAAAGACTTCGTGGATTCCAGCGCAAGTTCCACAAGGGTTTGTTGTTGTTGACGACCCTGAACAACTTATCAAGAAAATGGGGGAAATGAATGTCTATGCAAAGAGCGACGCTATCAATCGAGTACGTGGACTCATGACTCAAAAATTGGTGCACTCTGAGAAGTTAGGCAAGGCAGGACAATTTGTTATTGAACGTAACTTGGCAGAATGGTTAACAATAGATTACGCAAAACGTTCTAACGAAATCTTGAAGTTTGTTGATGGGTTCAACAACATGTTCAAACAAGCAAAACTATTGTCCCCTGCATTTAATATCAGAAACTTCTTAGGCGTAATAACCAACATGGAATTATCTGGTGTACGTCTGAGGGAAATGCCTGAACTGTTTCGTAAGGCAGATGAAATCTTCCAAGCAGGTGAAACACTTATGATGAAGAAAGCGCAAGGCATACCACTGGTTGCTGACGAAATGAAGAAGTTGTTCATGTATGAGGAGTTCTTAAGTAGTGGGTTCACCCCAGCAGTTCCTTGGGAAAAATACAAACTTAAAGGTATGGCGGAGGGTACAGGTTCCCAAATGCAAGACGTATCAGGTGTACTAAAACCCAAAGGTATAAACGAATTGACACCAACACTGAAGCAAGCCCCTCCAGAAATGGGGACAGGAGTACTTGCAAAAGGTAAAGAACTTTCCTTAGGAAATGCTTGGGGAAATGAAAGTTTGGATGCTTATGGACGTATGGCGGTTATGATTAAGGCAACGGAAGACCCTACGTACTTGAAGAAACTGGGATTTGATACTCCTGCGGAAGCCGTACGGTTCTCCATGTTTGACCCGAAGAACTTGTCACCAAACGAAATGCAGTATGTAAAAAAACTCATTCCGTTCTACACCTTTACGAAGATGAACCTTGTGTATCACTTTGAGAACATGCCTATCAATGCAGTCCGTTATCACAGATTGCAGAAAGCATTAGACTCGTCTTGGGAACTCATGGGTATCGACAGGGAAAAGGTGGCAGACTACAAACGTGACCAAATGTATATCCCGCTTCCAGGTATTGACGCGAATGGTAAGTACTATGTTATCAAAGCAAATCTACCACCATCGGACTTAGGGGAATTCCTGGGTAACCCATTGCGTCGTTCCTTATCAGCATTGACACCACTTGTGAAAGCACCAGCAGAAATCGCATTAAATAAACAGTTCTTCACAAACAATCCCATTGAGAACTTCTCTGGGGAACGTTCAGCCTCATTACCGTTCATGACGAAAAAGAGCGAACACTTGTTATCACAGACAGGGTTCGACGTACCGTCAAGAGTTGGTTATGGAGCAGTCAAGGCGTTGTCTGGGGATGTGGTAGAAGGTGTTGGACAGTTCACAAACATGTTAGCGCAAGGCAATGAAGTATCGGAAGGTCTTGGTAAGAAATATCAGGAACTTGAGAAACTCCAGGATGCCGTGAAGCGCTTGAAACAGCAAGGCGTAATCCTTCCTGAACTGACTGTTCAATCTAAGGTCAACGCAGACCCAAAACTACAACAGACCAACGTGGCGCTGGAAGCGTTACTCAAGTATAAACGATTAAAATAAAAGCCGAAGGATTACTTCGGCTTTTTCTTTGGTGTGATTCTTAATACGTTGTACTCACTATCGGGTTTCTTATACTTGGTTTCATCCAGCATAGGGTAATCGACTTTGATAAGGTCAATGTCAATCCCCCCATCTCTACGCTGCGTGGACAACGTGGCAGTGAACCGTTCATGGTCAAACTTGAAGTCACTCATCTGCTTGAAGTATTTTTCAATCTCCTCAATACGTGACGTAGTGGACTTCACAGAACGTTTAAGTTCTTCAAGTTCCTCAAGTAGCGCCACATCTGAGTCTTCAAGTTCCACTGGTTCAAGTGGTTTTTCTTTTGTGTAAGCAGCGACCAAATGATATGGGAAATCTTCGGGAGATATGATACCTGCAAAGCAGGCATACAGGAAGTCAACCATTTCCTCAATCAGTTTGATAACTTCAGGGTCTTTACGAATGACGGTGTAAATAGGTTTGCCATGCCACAACCCCATTAACAAGCAGGCATCAACTTGCATTGCTTCCATGTACGCTTGGCACTGAAGGTAGTAACCCTTGTCTGCCGTGAACTTCTTTTGTGCGTTAGACACCTTACATTCAACGACCATAGGTTCTCCGTCAACGACAGTAAAACCGTCAATTTTACATTTGAGTCTGCCATCAAACGCATAAACCATACCAGCATTACGTTCGGTAATAGAGATTTCCATGAAGGACTCGAAGTAATCCAACACACTATTTTCCAGCGTCGTACCTAACATCATACGGTCTTCCGCTTCTTCGGTGAAGGTGTTTTCTTCGATACCTAAGTCGAACAAGAGTTGCATTTCTGGGGTGTTAAATCCTACACCGAAGTAAGAACCCAGACTGCTTGCGGTTACATCAAATCTTTCTTTTGTTGCCATGTTATTTTCCTCCCTTGGTAAATCCATAGGCTTTAACAATGTTTTCCACAACTTCAGGCTTTTGATTAAGCGTCGGTGCTATAAGCGCTGCAAGGTTGTGGTAGTTGTCCATGATAACTAACGTTCCGTTATCACGTACTTGAAGTAGGTAATCTTTTGATTTGTAATCCATGAACTTCGTGAGTTGTGATTGTGTCATTCGGTGTCCTCCTTCAACTCTAATTGGTTGAGCGTTTCTTCATTAAAGAAAATCTTGCTTTCGGTCATTTTATAGATGTCGTCTTCGATTGTCTTGTCCATGACCAAGTAGTAATACATAGGGACTTTGGTTTGACCATCACGGTCAATACGCCCCAGCGCCTGTCGGTGTAACAGAGAACTTTCAGGCATGGCGAAGTAAATACAAATGTGACTACGGTGTTGTAAACCATCTACCGACTCACCACACGCAGCGAACTGACCAAGTACTACCTGATACCCCTCGCTTTGAATTGCCTTGAACTTGTCCTTGGTTTGACCGTTGATAGTGATGTACTTCTTACCGAGGTTTTTACATAGCGTTTCAAGAGTTTCTAACTCCACGTTGTAGTTGTAGAATATCACTACGGTTTCATCTGTGTTTATCAAGAACTCCTGCAACCACTCGAACTTAACTGTGTTATCACCTATCATCATCTGTATTCCAGCGGAATTACGACCAAGCACTACGCCTGTGCAGAGGGTCTTTTTAGCGATTCTGCGCGACGTTAAATCTGTGAGGTTAAGTTCATCATACGCACGCTCTTTGACCAGCCTGCGATAACTGCGAGGCGCTGGTAGCGTTACCTTGGTGTGTTGTGGTTCAAAATCTCCGAACTGACAGGTAAACCTGCGACAGCATAACTGAAGCAGTCCATCTAAGACTTCGGTGTTCTTGTACTTACGTATGATTGGCACTGGAAAGGGGTGACCGATAGGATGTATCTTGTCTATGACGCAGAACTTATTCTGAAACTCTGCGAGTCCCAAATCCATGTAGCCGAGGAACTTTAACTGCGTAAAGTAGTCAATGTAACCCCCTTTATCTTTCTGCGTTGGTGTTGCCGTAAGGATGATTTTGTAGTCCGTCTTCTTACTTAATTCTAACATAGCGTGAGTCACTTTAACAGGATTTCTTTTGGTTCCATACTCTTTTATCTTGTGACTCTCGTCTAAAATGATAGTCCAATTCTTGTTCACAATGTGCAAGAGATTGTCAAGTTTTGAAACGATTTCTAAACTGACAACAATCACGTAGTCAGTTTTACCGTGGTTGATTTTAGGCAACGATAGGTTAATGTCCCTTGCAGTTGCGTTATTTTTGAACTCAATAACCTCCATGTTAGGTAACACATCAGGGATGACTGCTTGCCACTGCTGTACGACTTTTGCTGGACAAACAACCAGCAGGTTCGTTGTCGGGTTTTCTTTTACACGGAACAGGGAAGTGTAAGTCTTCCCCGTTCCCGTACCCATAAACAAACCGATAGAAGGTATGTGGTTTAATTCATCCAAGATTTGACGTTGATACCAACGTAACTCAATCATACCCTAACACCTTCTTTAACTCTACAAGAGAAGAGATAACGTAGAACTCACCACCAGATTTCTGTATGTCTTTACCAACCATTAACTGCTGCGCGGTAGCGAATCCAACACCATCTTCTCGCTTTAATTCAATCCCAATGAACCGACCTGCATGACACAAAATAACATCAGGTAATCCAGACTTGGTTCCCATCTGTGTTCTTATGTGAAAAATACCTTGTTCTTTCACAAACTTCAGTACATCTTTTTGCAGGTCTTTTTCTAAACGATTCATATATACTCCTCCTTGTCTGCCCAATTTGTGTAACTGATGTCAACCCCAACATCCATAGGAATATACTTGATTACATGGTCAACATCTTCCATGATGTATTGTAGCACAGGGATTAGGTACATCTCACGTATTGGCATGTTTATCATGATTTCATCATGAATAGGTAGTGCTAAACGTGTGTCCGTAGGGAGCAACGCGTCATCCAACTCAATGAGTTTCGACTTAAACAAATCCGCAGCGGTTCCTTGCACCAGGTAGTTGCCTGCTTTGTAGAACCAACGTGAGTCGTTCATGTAGTAGCGTCTTCCCATCAAGTTTGTCACAAAGTTGTTGTACAGCATTTCTTTCTGCACCCAACGCTGGTATTCTTTGATATTTGGGAACGCTTCATAATATGCCTTGTCCAACTTCTCTGCAATTTCATCCGACACACCTAATTGGTCTTTTATTGCAGCGACTCCGCCTTGATAGTTCTTCAAGAAGTTACACACTTTACCCAATCGTCGAAGACTTTTGAACTCTGGGTGTGTTGGGTCGTTGTTTAGATGCGGGAACGCTTTGAATGTCGTTACTGCGTGTAAGTCTGTCGGTGTCCATGGGGTACCGTCAGGTGCGTAGTACTTCATCTCTTTAGGTTTCCCTTTGTCTTTGTCCAACCGATACGCGTGACCGTCTTCAGCAACATAACCCAACGGTATGTAGGCACTGCACAAGTTCACATCAGGTTTCTTTAATAAGATTGTGTACTCCGCTTGAACACGTAACTCCATTTGGTTGTAGTCCATGAACAACAGAACACAATCATCATCTGCTATAAAAATCTTACGAGGATGAAACAATTCTTCCCCTGTATATTTGTTGACCAACGGGTCTTTAGGTTGTTGTTGCATAGAGGATGACATCCGACCACTCACAGCGCCTTGATTGTTCACCGTTGGGTAAATGCGCCCTATTACAATTTCCTTTAGTTTCCCGTCTATGTAGGTGCTTAACACCTTATTCTCTACATTACGCAACTCTAAGATAAGTTCAACGATTTCTTTGACTTGAGCATTGTTGATGCTTTCTGCAACTCTCGTTAAAGAGAGTTCATCCGCAGTTTCCATGTGTATGTCCCAGACTTCCTTGAAATATTCTATGATACGCTTACCTTGAGTGTGGGTAAAATCGTATTCTGCAATCAACTCTTTGAACCTGTCCTGCAATTGGTCGCGGTATTCCACAACCTTTCGCCTTGCTTTAAGCATATAGTCCTTATCGACTTTGATGCCTGTGCGTTCCATCCACATGGTTGCATGAACTAACTTACACTCTCTTTGGAACGTAACGCGACCTGGGTCAACGTAGTTCAATGTAGGTAGTGCTTGTTTCAGGTACTCCAGCATCAACACCACATCATCCATAGCATACGCACGAACCAGATTTGGGTTCTCCTCATAAACTGTATAATAATTTGCATCTGCATAAGTGCAGTAGAAGAACGTGTGAACATCTGTGTTGAATGGTTTTGCATAAGGTATATGTGAATTCATGTACATATCAAACTCTTCTTCAAAACTTAAATCTGGGAATAATTCTTTGAAACATTCCTTCGTATAGGCTTTAGAACTGCGGTTAAGTTCTTGAATACGCGACTTGATAGCCGAACCAGATTCCTTTGCAGTAGTCAACACGTATTCTTTCGCCAACTTCTCTAACGATAGACGTGCCGTTTCATCTGCGTACTGCGTGAGTCTTGCAACTGCCATGCTGTCTGCCCACTTAATACGTCGAAGTTCCTCTGCTGTAATCCATAGTGTGTTGTACAGCATGTGATAATCAAACTTCGCGTTGTGCGCAAACACCATGTCCGAACGAAACATAAGTTCTTTAACAAAATTAACTTGCCACGTTTCCGTCGCCTCAAGACAGAATATACGTTTGTCATAACCAACAACCATAAGGAACGGTCTGTCAGAAATGATATGTAATCCTGTGGTTTCTGTGTCGAAACCCATAAGGGAGATATGCGCTGGAATTGTTTTTAGCAACTCCAGCGCCTGTGCTTCACTCTCTACAATGGTTGTTTCATAACCGAACTTTTGGAAGGCGAACATTATATCACCTTTGAAAGTGCGTGGTGTGACTCAAGGAATCGCTCTAATTCAGTAGCGTACTGTTTCAGACCACAAGCAACTACCTCTCCGTCCAATGTCGCTAACCACGCGGTGTCCAAGAAGTTCTTAGGGATGTACTCTTTTTGTGAGTACAGCGTCTTAGTGGACAGGTTCATGTACTTACCGGCAGTGGTGTACCGTGCCTCTCTCCAAACTTCGCCCATGAATACATGCTCTTGAATGTTCTTAACTCGTTGACCTTTGGTTATCTTGCGAATCGCAGGTGCCTGGTTAGCAACAACACGTAACTTCGTGATGTCGCAGTGGAACGCAGACGCTAATCCAACGAGGATTCCATCTGCGCGTTCTCCGAACTCTCTGTACCACCTGTCATAGATTGCGACAAAGCGCAGTTCCAAAATACGTGGGTGGTTGCGGTAATCCGTGATGTCGATACCGTTGACGATAATTCTATCTAACATTTTGTCCTCCTTTATTGACGGCACCTATCAGTGTTCCGCCTGTGTTGATTGAAAACTTATTGATAAGTGGGTACACCTTCCGATACTTTTCGGTAGGGTACACCGTTTCCATGCTAATCCTGATAAACTTAAGTGTAACCAACTGATTGAATATTGGGTTGAACTTATCTCCCTCCAACCCAGATACCGTACGTAAGTTACTACGTGTCGTCTTGCTTTGTTTCGCAAGAAAGTCGAACAGGATTGCATTTGCTGGGTAGAGTTTCTCAAGTAGCACCACGTCATCTTGTGTGAATTCATTGTGACTGTCGTACTCTTCTTTGTATCGGTCTAACCCAAACGACTCCGAACTGTAAATCTTGATGATGAACTCCACCATGTAGTCCACGATTTCTTTTGTGACGAGGATGTTCTCCATGGTTTCATCCGTGTTGAGTATTAAACTTGCCAACGCTACACTAAACTTCGCCAACTTCTTGGCAGTAGTCGCACCGAATACAGGGAAGTTACATTCAAACTTGCTGTTCAAGTACTCGCCTTGTTCCCAGATGTAAGACTCAATTCCTTCGTCGAACTTGACGTTCTCTGGTTTACGTGACGTTACCCATTCTGCTTTATGAACGTAGCACTTCTTGTCTATCGGTGTGCCTTTCAATGCGTGAGTAAACGGGTTTGAACGGGTGTCTTTCTTTGGTGTCATCAGGAACGCGTCATATCTGGACACGTCTTCTTGGGACTTAATAAGTTCCATTGCTGGAATAACACCGTTAGGGAATGAGGACAGGAACCGAGGTGCACCTGTTTCGTCATTGATAGGGTTTGAAATGGTTATCATCCGTAGGTGACAGTCCACCTCAAGTTCCCCAGAAGCGCGTGCAAGTCGTAAGACTTTGCTGGTTCTTATGTCCGTCATGGTCTTAATGAAGTCTGGTTTTGCACCGCTGAACTCCTCAAGAACCACCAACCGTTTATGCTGGCGTGGTATAGCACCAATGGTATTACACCAAGCGCCATGTACACTTGTGGAACCGCCAATCAAACCGACGGTAGTCGAAGTCTTGAGTGACAGGAAGTGACCGAACTCATACAACCCTGTAAGTTTTGAAGTCGTTTCGGATTTACCTACCTGCGTGTCACCAAGAATGAATATGTCCAGCGCGCCTGACATTCGTTCTCCGTAATCAATCTCCAAGATAGAGTTGAACACCAAGTCTGACGCTAACCAAATATTGAAATCCATGTGTTTCGCTACATGATGTTTGGCACTTTGGTAGAGATAATCAATCCGCTCTGCTATCGTGCCTTTGGTTTTGAATTGTGACAACAGACTCCTATCTAACTTGTAATCGTCGTTGGAACCTATGTGTCTATACTCGTAGCACACCGCCACTAACTTTTGATGTTTCGTAGGGTGGTTGTAAATCTTATACCTTATTTCGTATTGCTGACCGACTTTGAGTTTGCCGAAGGAATATACATCCAACGCGATACCGTTACCGTCAGTGCTTTTATCTATGACGGTGTTTAAGTACACGGTTTGGAACTCGTACTTCTCAATGGACACATTCTCTTCGTCTTTACTGATACCAGCAAAGCGCAATAGGTTGTTGTTCTGCTGGGAGAGTTTGGCATCCGACTCAATCAATTGTAGTAACTCATCAGGGTTTGACTCTTCCAAGTACCACATACGTACCTCGCCTTCAGACATCTTCTCATGTTTCCGTTTCGTTTCTGCACCTTTTGTAAACTTGGCAACCGTAGGTACTCCGAAGTTGTCCACAAACTCACTCGTAACTGTAACGATACTTGTAAGTTCTGTACGCAACTTGTTCTCCCCTAATGCTTTGGCAAGGGTTGTAGGTGCAAAGCGTTTTTTAACAATCTCTTTATCGAAATCGTGGGTATATAATGACAGGAAATCAAACACGTCGCCTTGGTACTTCATGACGTAATCATAGAAGTCCTCTTTGGGTTCTGATACCCTGTCTGCAATGTTGATATACTTAATACTGCTACATGTTTTGTGTAGGTGAGCGAACAAGTTATCCATGCCATCACGACCTGCGTCATCATTGTCATAACACAGTATCAACTCGGTGTTTTTGAACGCTGGTAACGTTGACTCATTCGGTACCGCACCAGCACCACCTGTTAATGTGATTGCATTGAGTCCAAGTTCTCGTGCTATAAGCATGTCCTTCTCACCCTCGAATACATAAGTTGGCAAAGTCTTGTCCCATAAATCATAAGGAATGACGTACCCTGTTTGCGCTCCTTCGTTCCCCATAAGTTTAGGCAACTTCGGATGTTTCAGTAGGTTATACCTGCGTATGTCCACTAACACTTTGTTGTAGAACACAGGTATTCCTAGCGTTTCCTTACCCAATACACTGACAAGACCAAGTTTCATCTCTTCAATCGTTTCTTGACTTAATCCCAAAGAGCGCACTTTACTCAGAAAGTCAGCGTTCGCCCACAAGTCCACTTGGTAGGTGTCTTCCCATTTGATAGGGTACCTGTCCATGTGTCCCAATAATTTCGCAGCGTTTTTTCTTGAAATGTTGTTTAATTTAGCAACGAATTGCTCTTCATTTCCTCCCCATTGACAAACATGACAATAAAACAGTGAGTCATTTGTGTTGATATACGCTGACGGATGCGTGTCGGAATGAAAGGGACAAAGCACTTTAACTTCGTCCCCTGCAAACTCGACCCCTGAATAATATTTCCGAAAGAAGTCCATCTTACAGACTGTAAGGTTTAATTCTCTTAACGGTGTTGCGTTCGCGCTCTTCGATTGTCACAGCACCTGTTGTTTTGTCCTCAATTTCTTTGTTATACGTTTCCGTTTCGACGGTCACTGCTACCAATGAACCCTTGCAGAGCGATTCAATCTCGCGTGGATGTACTTCATCCGTGATACCACATGCGCTTAAGAACGCAGGCACTGCCCATGGTTGATTCGGATGTAGGTTCAGGTAGTAATAAACTTTTACCCCTTTGAACGTTCCTTCCATAACCTCAAATACGATTTGAGCGCTATACGTAGTCACGTCTTTCAGTACGCTGTACTTGTCGTTGCCCTTTGCGTCTTTAACTTTACGAGCAGAGTCATCAAACTCAAAGACCTTAAGCGTAGTGTTTTGTTTTGGTTTCCATTCTCCGACGGTTATGATTTGGCAGTTATATGTGCCCTTCGGTAGTAAGTCGTATTGGTTGTTGAATTCGCGTGGTGTAACTGCCTTGTTCATTAAGTCTATCATTGCGTTTTCTCCTTTTGCCCTTCGGGACTTTTTGGTAATCCACTGCTAATCTTATCGAGGAAGAGTTCAACGAGGTCTGCGGTGAGCAGTATTCTCTTTAGCGAGGTCACTTCGTTTTCCTCTGCCTTACCGAATAGTTTCAAGTTGATGATGTCGATAACGTCCCCGTTGGAACGCGCCAACCACACCATTCTTGAGGCGAGTCCGTTGTACTCGAAGTAAATAGGTGTCCAATGACCTGTGCCTTCCAAGTACGCGTTGACTGCCTTGTTTGTCCAATCATAATAGAATGAGTCGGAAACTTTTTGCAAGTACATCATTACTGTTGGTGTTGGTTCAGACACAGACAGCACCGAGTCAATCATCTTCTCTTTGATTTGCTCACGTACTTTCACGAAGTCCATTGCTCCACCTTCTACACCTTGTTCTTCTACATGTTGTACAAATCGTTCCAAGAAAACCATCACTGCTTCAGGTATCTTGGTTGTGATGAAGGACTCTTCTTCTGCTAAGTCCTTGTCCCCCCACACACTACGCTCTTTGTAATGAAACAAAGTTGATACCCCATAATAAAATTCATTATGGATGTTTGCGTAGTAGTATCGGTTGTTGTCAAGTTGTCCGAACTCTTGGAAGAGTCGTCTTTTTACGTTCATTGTGTCACCCTTTCTAGTGCTCTTAAGAACTTATCTACATCAGACAACTTGCTCAACTTCTCACGAAGTTCTTCAATGCTATCTGTTGTGGTAATCGTCATGCCATAATTCTTGATGAACGACGGATTGAAACTACGTAACGCAGCAAGCACTTTCGCTTTGAGTTCCTCGTTCTTGATAATGGCAATCACTCTATCTACATCCGTGTCATCCAATACAATTGGTTCAACCACAGGTTCAACTATTGCAGGTGTAGGTTCAATTTCAATTTTTTGTTTGGGTGCGCTCCTTGTGATTTTTTTCACAGGTTCTTCAACCTTCGGTTCTTCCACAACAGGCGCAGGTTCTTCGACTTTGGTCAGCATTTCAGTGGTCTTTTCAGATACAGAACGCTTGACTTCAGGTCTGGGGATTGATGTAGTTTCCACGGTGTCGTCGAAGTTCAAGTCCCCACTCTCATAAAGCGACAACCCAAGTCCTGTCGCACGACTCGCGACTTTTGCCAACGCACGTTGTAACGCTTTGTTGACTTGATTTTGCTCATACATTTTCGGAGCGCCATACGACGCGTCTTGTACAGGGTAGTTCTCAACGAAGGTCTTACCTAAGAAAGTAAGTGATACTTCTACAAAGTGGGAACATGACATGACTCTGGATGTTTCGCCTTTGACAAGTGACTCAATCACGAGGGTATCGGTATGCACCAAACCGCCATGCTCGTTCTTAATTTTGATAAATACTGCGTTCGGGTCTTGCATGTACGTCAAGCGTTCCATGACTGCCCACGGTACATAGGTGTTGCCTTTGTACGTTTGTTTGAGGAATGGTTCAAGTGACTTCGCCTCTGGGGAACGCCCAAAGTAATTGTCGTGGAAGACTTGCGCCCACTTGTCCCTAGCATTAGGATTTGGTAAAAGCGTTGTAGCGAATTCGTTTTTCTCGTTCATTTTGTTTCTCCTTTGTGTTTGTTAAACGCGAATGAATAGGTCTGGTAGTTCGTTATACTCTACGTCGAACCCTGCGGCGAGGAAAGCATCCACAATGTCCGTGATACCCCAATCATCACAATTGTCACGAACGTAGTCAATAATGTCCTCTAATTGTTCTCGTGTTTCTTGAGTAAAGTTTTGTGTTCCGTGGAACGTCATTACTCCATACACTTCTTGGTAGTCCTCACTGTCCCTAACGGTCATTTGGGTAGTCATTTAGGTTCTCCTTTCTGAAAATGTACCATGCCATAAATATGGTCGGTAACTCATGTGCGAGGGTGATTACAACCACAGTAAAAATCGCGATATAAATATCACTAAACACTATGTATGCAATTATTCCGAACAATAATGTCAAGACACACCTCATTAAATCGGTCTTCTTATACGCGTCATCCAATAGATTTTTCATATTGTGCCTCTCTTTCATTTACATTATAGCACACCTTTTGGTAAAATGCTATGCCTTTATACACATTTAAGAAAGTATTTTTGGGTCATCATCCTCTTCATCTTCCGCTTCCGTAAGTTTTTCTTCGGCAATAAGAATTTCTTCTCCTGTTTCCGTGTTTCTTGCTATGATTTGTTTGACGACTCCGCCGTTTTTCACTCCTCTTTCTACTTGGTCGAACATGTCGTTGACTACCGTAAGAATGATTTTGAATTCACGCAGTGTGTCCACCATGTATTCAACTTCATCAATTTCGACGACGACAAACAACCCTCCTGTCTGGGAAACAGTGACTTCTGCTTCCAAGATAATTTTGAACGACGGTTTCTTGCGTGTCAAAACCTCCAGCAGAATGTCAGGGGTAAGTGTTTTGTATTTCATAGTTTTGCCTTTCTCGCGCACAATAGCGCGTTAATCATATTTCTTTTACAAATCTCCAAACATAACCTAAATGTAAACCTTTTCGTTTGATTGCGTTTGATATGTTCTGACGGTACGCATAGTTTTCTTCCGCGGCTTTTTCCAAGGACTTGTAATACGTTTCCTCCCCGTTCTTCGGGTCTATACGCAATACAGGTTTGCGTCGCGAGGCATAGCGTTCCCTTGTTATTGGGATTACGTCATACTTCTCAAAACTCCAGCGATAGCCACTACTTGTTTGCGTGCGACCTCCTGCGCATATTCCAATACTTGAGGGGATTGCATTGAACCCTTTTGCTGCGTCAGTAATCGAGTTAAACGTGCGTATGTATTTACCACTACGCGGATGATACTGATGTACCTTTTTCATTTTTTCACCAGCAGACTATAAATATGCTTTATCTGTAAAACAATCAAAATAACGTTAAATAAAATAACAGATGAAGAGTTTGTCAATACTCCGTAAATTAACCACAGACCTGCGCCTATGAAGTTAAAAAATCGAATTAACAATTCATCCTTAAATGTGAAACCAAAAATAATAATTACTGATGCAATGATACCTATGATTTCTTTTGTCATTCTTTTTCCTCCTTTTCTACCCACTTCGCTTTGTACCAATTTGGGTCGTAATCATGGAGGTTGGCGTACAGGAAGTCCCCGTTGCACAAGCGCTTGAAATACTTGGCGACAAACTCCTTGTTCCAATTTGACTGATTACCATAACCGAGATGTGTTACGTCAAAAGCCCCCATGGTTTCGCGGAACCTAAAGTCCAATCGACGTTGCATCGATGGGTGTGTAATCGGGAATACTAACTTCTTAAGATTGATACGCTCGCGGTCATCCTTCATCTTGATAAATCCAAGTATGCTGTCTTTACCAGAAGTTGAACCTATCATTTTGTATAAGTTCACACGGTAACCTTGTGTTTCAAAATTGATGATGACTTCAAGAATCTCCGTTGCGCATTTGATAATGAAATCCGTGCTGGTACCACCTGACACAGAGGAGTTGATAAGTATGTTAATAATCTTGTCTTGGTAAATCTTCACGTCGCGGTTAATCATGTTCGTGGGTATGCCCTTTAGATATAGCGGCACATTCGGAATAAAACCTTTCACGTCGTTATACTGCACAACCTTGTGGGATTTCGTCAACAACTTCTCTACTTTCTGGAGTACTTCAGTACCCACGTTGTCCAAGTACCCTTCTTCCAAGTACTGCCATGCTTCTTCTATGTTTCTCGTTTTGTACCAAGTATAACTGCTGGTGGAGGAACTTTCTTCGTTCCTGCCTCGAATAGTGGGTTTACCTTTTACTTCGTTAATGAAATCTTGCAGATTCGCGAAGTAGTGTACGTCGTCAACGATATACATTATTTCACCGCCTTTTTCATGGTACTTTGATACTTGCCAAGTTCTCTTCCCCAATCTGTTGACTTCACACCATCTTCCAGGTTTGTCATCAACACGTTGATGTCGTCAATACCTAATCCTTTAAGCAGGATGCTTTCAATGATGAACTGCTTTGACATTCCTGCCATCAGCGAACGATACCCATTGATACTTGCTCTCATCCCTACGATATGACGTAACTTGGTCTTAAACACCGTCTTACGTACTGCCTGTACGAAGTCGAAGAACTCTTGGTCAGGACACAACTGTTTCTCTATATTCAAGTCATAGTCCATTTTGATGACCGCGAATCTGTCCAGCGTCGCACCATCCAGCACGTTTCTTCCTACATATATCATGTCTGCGCCTGTACCGTACGTATTCCCAGCACAAGCAATACGGAAGTTCTCATGCGCCTGGATGCGTCCGTTCGGGAAGTCGAAGTAGCGGTTCGCGATTGCACCATTGAGAATGACGAGGGTTTCTGGCGAACTTGCGTCAACTTCATCCAACATGAACAGACCGCCGTTCTTAAACGCCTTATAGAACTCGGTTTCGTGGTAGCGACCCCCTGCGTCAATAAACCCTGTGAGTTTATACTCTTGGGTAATCGCTCCCGTGTAGTAGAAGGGGATTTCCAATGCCTGCGCTGCTTGTTCCAGCGAGTAGTTCTTCCCAGAACCTGCGGGTCCCGTCAACATGACAGGAATGTTGTTCGCCAGCATGGTCAGGATGTCAGGCAACTTCTCATGGAAAATACCTGTGGTCAGTTTTGTCGCGCCGTTCGCCACTTTGATTTCCAAGAGTTGCGGTAGTACACCATACGTCTTTTGGATGAAGTCTTGAAGGCGCGATTTTAATTCCAATTCCAATTCCGCAGTCGCGAGGTCTTTAGTTTTCTCGATAACTGCTTCGAGCAAACGCTCTTCCAATACAGTCGGTTTTCTTTCAATGGATTTGATTGCGTCTTTGAGTTCTTTGATTACTGAAAGGTCAATCGTTGCGGTGGTTGATGGGTTGCTCATAGGCTCTGTTGTTCCTCCTTGCGCGGTTTTCGCGGCAGACATTTTAGACTTGTAAGCAGGTTCGCTATACCTATATAAGGGTGGGTAAACATTGTCCCCAATAATCATTTGTTTGAACCTGTTCGATTGCCAAGGGTCGTGGTTTCCCGCAATAAGCACAGCGGTTGTGATATAATTTTGGTAATACTCTGGTCGGATTCCGCCGTAATACCCTTCTTGCTTCAATATACCAAACGCTTCCCGTGCTCTTCTGTGTATAGTTCCCCAATTTTGGAACAAGGGTGCTTTGTCGAACATGGACTCAAGAAGTGCTTGAGGTTCCCGTTCGAGTATATACATAATCATGTCGGATTTGGTATCAACAAGTAGGTTTGGTGCGCCCCAATCCTCCTTCAGATAACTTACTTTTGGAAAGTAAACACTTCGGTTGAATATGCCGTTTGCATCTGCCAAAGGCGATTTGTCTGAATACATTTCCAAATAGGCTTGTTCAGGTGTGTTTACTAAGGTCACAACGTATGGGTAGTACCGCCCGTTGCGTCGGTGTCGTATGGTATGAATAAATAAATCCAATTCGGTACCTTTATGACTGTACCCTAAAACTTTGAATATGACAATGTCGTACTTATCTCTGGGTGCTTGTTTAAGTGTCCCCACAGGCAATTACCTCCGTTTCTTTCGTTCTTTGTTCTCCTGTGTTGTGGCAAGTACTCAACTGAACTTGCCTGTTTTCGGTTCTTCTTTTCGCTTCTTTTCCTCCTTCACTTGCTTCGCAGCAATGCCCATTAACTCTTGAAGTGCTTCTATGAGTCGTTCAGGACTGTCCATAAACTCCAGCATAGAAGCATCTTCCACTTGTTGCGCAGTTTCCCATGCTTCATGTACCCGATTTGAAATCTGTTCCAATACGTCCAACGGCGTGGACTCATCCACTTGACGTGACAACTCCATGATGATGAACGCCAACGAATTGAAAATCATTGCAGGTGCGCCCGAAATTGACGTGCGAATATTTTCATCTGTAACCTCAACTGACATTTGGGATTGCTTTCCTGATACGCTTAACGCGGTTGAGAAAAGTTTGGATGCGAATTCCTTCATTTGTGCTTTTGTTAGTGCCATGGTTAGTTTTCCTCCGTTTTCCATGTGGTGTAAACAACTGCGAATACTTCAACTTCATAATCGGGTCTGAAGTGCAGGAACTTAATCTCGATAATTTCCTCGTACTTCTGTGTAGTCAAAAACTTATTCACACCTAATTCACCTACGACGATTTTGATTTGTGTGATTTTACGCGGCACACTACTCACCTCCTTTCATGTATCTGTCGTTAAATATCTGTGCGGTGATTTGAAGTTCGGCGAAATCCAATACAAGCGCGCGTTCTTCAGAACTCAATTCTTCAAATGGTCTGCTCAAGTAACCGTCACTTTCCATGTACGCGGTGTGTTGCGGCAGACGGGAAAGTACTTCCAAGAAATCGGCAATCGTTTCTACCTTTTCAGGTGTGTCTGCAAGTATTAGGTCTTCCACCAAGAAACTTGCGTACTGCGCGGCTAATACACGGTGGATGTTTTGAATGTCTAACTTCACATGCTTATCTTCATCCACGAAGAACAATTCTAGGTCTTCGGACATCTCGGAAACAGGGTTCATCTCATACTCTTCGCAATACTTGTCTGCTTCTTCCAGCGTCATGCCTTGCAGGTTTTCTAATCCAAGCATACTGCCTGTAACAGCGATAATACGTACGAGCATATACAAATCATTCGCATAATCAACGGTGCAGGTGTCTGCGAAGTGTTTAATGTCGAATACTTTTTTCATGTGTTTTTCTCCTTAGCGTTTTACGCTTTATGTTGGTAAGAGTTAAGCAAATCTAAAACGTCTGCTTTGGTCATAGGTGTGTATTCATTTTCATCTACTAACCAATTTACATCAACTATCATACCCCTGCGGTTCATCTCCCGAATGGTTGACCCATGATAGCGCCACCACCATGTTGTCGGACTTGCATCTTCGGGAAGTCCTTCTACGAGTCTTTGAAACCCTGCGAGTTCTACGCGCTTTTCTATGTGACTTCTCCCGCTTTGTTCCCCGTAGGCAGATTCAAAGAACTTTTGCATTGAGAATATCTTAAAATCCAGGTGTTGCTCATTGATGTTTTTCATACGGAACATGAGGATTTGAACTGCTCGTGTTAAGATAGCAAGTTTCGCTGGGTCATTTAGCACTTTCATGCGTTCTTCGCGTAGTGTCAAAAGCGCTTGTTGGTAATCTTCAGGTGTTTCAAACGTACCATGCACTTCACCATCCGAGTCCACTCCGAACGCTATGTGTCGAACATTTTCTTCCGTGCGTGGTTTGTTATTGCGCAGTAATTTCTCAAACTCCTCCTTCGAGTTTATGACCTTTGAAGTCACACCTTCTTTCGGTGCTTTAGGTCGTCCTATGGACAAGACGACATACACCAGAAGTAGCGCTAATGCAAGCGCGCCCCAGAAACGATAGTCAAGTAGTGGGTTCATGTTATTCTCCTTCCTCCGCTGTCAGCGGTTGCGGTTCCCACAGATGAGAACGCGTCACTAAATCGTAAACTTTGATTGGACTGTCCTTGGAATACGCGTAGGTCTTGGGTAACTCTTCCGCGTACACGCCTGCATGCAGTAACCATTTGTTCTGCCTGCGTTTGAATCTCAGGATTAAGTCGTAGGTTTCGTCTTCTTTGTGTCGCAGCAATTCGTTCACTGCGTCGTCGAGGGAGTTCATGGTCTTGATGGTTTTCTTGTCATACATGACATAACCTGCTTTCAACGGGTTCACGTTGCGAATGTTGCCTTTCTTGTCCCGTCCGAACGCGATAACCATAGAACCTGTCTTGGTGTGCGTGATACATGTTTCCGTGAGGCTTTCACGCTCTTCTTGTGTGCCAAATTGCGAGGCAGTCAATTGCTTGCGTGTGAGTGGTTTCGCACTCCCCATCAGCGTTAATTTGATGAGGTCGCCTTTCTCATTCCAACTCACGAGATACTCGCGATTGGGTTGGTGTTTTGCCAAAGTTTCAATGGATGTCTCATTGAGTGTGTTAAATGTGGGTGTTTTTCGTGTCATTTTGTTCTCCTTACGTGTTTCTCACGTCATGTAAACCTTGATAAACGTGTGTACGACACAGATGAATCAACTCGTTGTCGTTAATTCCGTAACGCTTGATTTGTCCAGGTCGTGCAATGAGGTAGGTGATAATCTCTGCGCGCCATAAGTTCGCAATCACTATCACTCCGTTGGTACATACTGTGTGGAGTTCAGCACCGTCTTTATGTCCTGTGTCCACAATGTAAGATGAGTGTGTGCGTAATTCGCCAAGTGCGTGAACAATCTGTAACCGAGCAAAATGCAGTTTGGTATGTAAGGTCTTGTTCGTGAAGTCAAGTGCGCTTACGGTTGACATTTGCTTGATAACTTTGAATTGTGTTCTTTCGCATGAGTCCATGATTACTCCTTTCTAATCATATGTATCGTAAACTTCTACGAGTACACGTAAGATGATTGTGACGATAATCCAATACACCAGCATGCCAGGGTGGAACATGTTCACGCTCGCTATGTGCGTATTAAACAAAACTTCCACAAACATCATGATGATATTCCCTACCATAAACGCTGCAACTACAACCATAAAAATGAATCCCGTTATCATGTGTAATAACTCCTTTCTAAATCTCCTCGTAATACGTGACCCCGAATACCTTACGGCATGCGGGACAAAGTACGTCTTCATCTACACTACAATCCGTGGGTTGACCACAAAACTTGCATTTGTATGTGACTTGTGTTGATGTGGGTTCAACACTTCTCATTACCGCGCCAAACCATGTGGGTTTCGCAACGTTGCGCTCCTTTGTCCAAGAATTGTCTATGGAATACCCAAAGACTTCACAAGCGCGGACAGGCAAATCATGACAAATATACTGCCATGTGTCTTTACCATAATGGTGAAAGCGTTGAAGGGAATATGTCGCAATATCAAAGTAGCGCTCTTTCTCATCAGGACTCTTAAGTGCTCGGAAGTCCTCCTGACGTGCACTTGTGTAACCTCCTTTGACCGCAAGGATTTGTTCCAACGTGCACCCGTGCATCCAATTCAGTTCTTGCCACGAATCCTGAAGGGTTTCTATGATTGATGATGTAGGACTGCCTGCTTTTAGAGAACGTTCACGCATGTGCTTTATGTACAACGCGAAGTCCCAGACGTAATCCGCAGGGATGGTTATGGGTGCGCCCGTACTACTCACCAGCGCCATAACGACCTCTTGCACGCAGGTATAACTCAATCATGAGCGCGGTCAACTGCGCGCCAAACGCATCCACCAATTCGCCTATATCTTCAGGGTACATGCTCGTGATGTTCGGGTTGCGTAATCCTGTTGCCATTGCATACAATTCTGTGCTTGAGTAATGTGCAAGTTTCTTCTTGCATAAGTGCATGAGCGCACTTGCTTCGTGTGTCATAAGTCCTCCTTATTCGTTACACGCTTCATGGTAACCTCACAATCCCTTTCGGTGTCAGTAAACACTCATCCACGTACTCTACGGGTGTGACAATGTACTTACCCATGATTAACGCGTTGTCGAATTGGTGCACGTGCGCGTTCAGTGCGCTTACGCTTACGCCTTCGCAATACCTCCGTAATTCCTTCCATGTAAAATAACCAACTAATTCGCCTTGAATCGTTTCAACGCAATACTCGCGGAACTTAATCAACGCGTGTACGCTTTCGTGTGTGCGTGCCATTTGCTCGCTCCTTTCTATTAGTAATCCTTTGCCAAATACTCGTTCAAATCGCTTAACGTGTTCGCGAAAATCAACTCGCGCACATTAATGGTTCCTTCGGGGGTTGTTAGCGCGATTCTGCGCGTGTGCCCGATAGGATTGTCCTCTAACCATCTCGCGCCCGACCACTTCAGCGTGCGCACTTCGTCGTACACGTCGGTAAACGTGAGATACGACTCTTTATCTTCCTTGCGCATGAGCGCCAAGCGTACGCGATTAACCTCGTGTGGTTGATAAGGCAAGTGTACCAAAGTAATGATAAAGTAATCGACTTCCTTCGTATGCGGTTCCTGTGCGCGCGCTATATACAAGCACTCGCTTTCGTGTGACTTTTTTTCGTGTGACTGTTGTGACTTTTGCATGATTTCTCCTTTCTTGCGTTCACAAACTTTTCCCTTTTGAAAATCTATATACCCCCCTAAAAAGTGAAAGTGTGGGTAGTCCGTAGGTCAAATGTAACAGGTCTTGTGTAGGGTTTATACACTTCGCACTTGTTTGAACAATTTTCAACTGTATTAGTATGTGTGTAATACAATATGTATATATTATTCTATTCTACTATTACATGTATAGTACTATATACCCATACTTTCACTTTTTTGGGATAGATACATTTCCGATTTTCGGGGAAAGTTTGTGAAATAATGTTCGCTTATTACATGCACTTATTGATGATTTTCGACGGTAGATGCTACTGCCAACATTTGTGCCAAAACCAGCGTTTCGAGGACTGCGGACTGTAACGCGGCTATATCTCCTTTCTCTTCCGCGTCGTCAATGATGTCGTTTAATCGCGCCATACGTTGTACGATTTGCTTTCTGCTCAAGGTGTGTTCACCCCCTTTCATGTCAACGCAGGAACATCCTGCGCTCACACGAGAGGACGTGCTCTCGTATTAACCCATCAAGTATTTGCGTGTGGCGTTGATGAGTTTGGTTTCACGTTGTGTCGGCGTGTATGGTTTGTCGGCAGGGAAATGCGCCACATTCACACCACCGTTCGATTTCAGGGTCAGGCACACGATTCTCGAATAACCTGTCCCACCTTTGATACGGAAATACGCAGTGAACGATTTCACGCCTTTCACTGTCTGGAAGTAGCAATCTCTCCATCCCTGCATGTCCCACTTGAACATCAACTCATTCTCAACCAAGTCCTCCTCATTCACGTATTCAAACATCTCATCCATGTACTCCTCAATCTCGTGTTCTCTCATGGTTTGTACCATCCTTTCCTTCCAACGCAGGAGTGTTCCTGCGCTCGAACGAAAGGACGCGTGATGCGTCCGATTTCGTCTTATTGCTTGGTAACTAACGGCAAACCAGCAAGTTTGCGATACACGTTCCGGATGCGATTCGCTTCGGCGCGATTCGCTGCCTTGCGTTCTTCGAGTTTCATGCCTGTGAAATTGCGTTTTGCAACCCACTTCTCCCAATCGAGCGTGAAGTTCGCTGCTTCGAGTTGGTCGTAAACTGCCTTCGCTTCAGGCGTAATCCCGCGTGCCTCTTTCCACGCTTTGATTGCCTCGGTTTTGGTCGAAGGTTTGGCAACCTTCGTGGTCGTTTGTGCTGCTGCTGCACGGAGCGCTTTGTTCTCCGCCTTTGCTGCGCGCAATGCTGCCTCTAATTGTTTGTTTGTCATGATTGTGTTCCTTTCCCGCGTTATCGCGTTGCATCATGTACGTTGTAAGGCATACTATCGCCTTACAAGTCCAAGATTAGCAGAAACCTGCCGAAAGTCAACTCAAGGCGCTACATGTACAGGACACAGGTAGGACACGGGGGGTGCGCTTGAATGTAGCATAATGCGCAGGCGCGAGAGTGGACTATATATGAATTAGCAAACACACCTTCACCCGCCTATGTACAAAACCCAAGAATCGTGCTATAATAAAAACGGTTAATGAACGGAGGAAACGAATGGACGAAACCAAGATGACACGATTAGAAGACGAAACGGAACTGGCTTATATCTATCGGATTGCACACTTTAAGGGTACTACCCCTGGGCTTGAACTCTGGACAGACGTAGCGCGGTTCTTAAATTCACAATTGGGTTATGATTATACCGAGAGTTATTATCGGAAGAAGGTTCAGGAGTTTGACAAGATGTTCGAGGCGGTCAAGAAGGAGTTCCTCAATGACGATATAGCGGAGTTGCTGGACAAGAAAAGGGAAGCCTTATACAAACAACAGGTCAAAACACAAGACAAGATGCGGCATTACAGGAAGTACTTACGGGATGAGGCGCGAATCGAGGTGCTGACCGAGGCGATTAAGGAGTCAGCGAACCAAATCGAGCCAATAACCCTGACACCACCACTATCAATCGAGCCAACGGAGGCTGGGGTTGAAGCGATACTGCTAATAAGTGATTGGCACACAGGGGCAAAGTTCAAAAATTTCAAAAATTCGTACGATTTGGCGATACAAAAGTGCAGGATAGATAAACTGTATCGTGATACAGTAAAATACTGCCAACAAAACAATGTCACACGGCTGCATATACTGAATTTGGGGGACATGCACGAGGGCAACATCCACGTCAGCGTGCGTGTGGAGTCTGAGATTGATGTGATACAGCAGGTGATGCAGGCTTCGGAGATGATAGCCGAGTTAATTCTGGCGCTGGAGCCTTATTTTGAGGAAACGTTCTATCATCATGTGTACGACAACCACTCACGCATCAATAAAAACGATGCAGAACACATTGAAAAGGAGAATTTTGCGAAGTTAGGGCATTGGTGGTTACAGGAACGGTTGGCGCGGATGCAGTCCGTGACCCGATTGGTGCCACAAACCATTGATGAGAACATTGGGTACTTTGAAACGGTGAACGGAAAGAAAGTTGCCTATGTCCACGGGCATTTAGACAAGATAAATACCGTGTTTCAGAACCTCGGCGGGCTGCTGCGGGTTCAACTGGACTATATATTCATGGGGCATTATCATGTAGCGAAGATGAAGGAGTTCCAAGGCGGCAAAGTGTTCGTCAACGGAAGCCTCAAGGGGCTTGACCCCTACGCATTGAACAATCGCTACATGGGAAGAGCCAGTCAGTTCCTACTTATCTTAGATGAAGATAACGAGATACCTATTGTGATTAATGTGGACAGTATAAAATAGAGAGGAGGGTTATTTATGAGTTATGTGACCTTAAAGAATATCACATTCACCTGCTTAGACGGCACACTGGATATGACGGGTCCCCAATTTGAGCACGAAGCAGATGTTTCGCAGTTGATTGTTGATTTTACAGGCTGCGGTGTGGATTCTTGGTCAAAATTTGTGGACTTAAAACTCAACAACAATCAAGGCGTGCCTCTTTCTCTGGGGACAGGGGTGATTGGGACAGTCCCTGTTCAAACCGAGTGGCTGATACCAGGCAGGATTGCGTTGCAAGCCTACGCGGTGGGACCCTTAGAAGAAAAAGTGTATTTCGAGATTAAACACATACCCGTCAACCGTTCGCTGAACATTGTCGGGGGTGATACCAGTTATGACCCAAGCGCGTTGACCCTTTTACAGAATTTGTACGCTTCACTTGAAGCAAGGGTGACCGCAGCGGAGTCTGACATTGCTATGCTTGAGTATGTTAACCACTATGTACATGAACAGATGGTGTCTTCTGCTACTTGGGTGATTACTCATAACATGAACAAGTTCCCAAGCGTGCAAGTCGTCAATAACTTCAACGAGATTGTGATAGGGGATATAACCTTTGACACAGTCAACCAAATTACGCTAACATTCTCAGGGGCATTCTCTGGGAAGGCATACCTAAATTAAGGAGGGGATGAACATGCCAAAATTTCTAACGCCTATTAATCTAAACCAGTTGGAAATCCAGAAAGCCGTCATTGAGAATTACGCAGGCAGCCCGCAAGGCGTTGTCAGTGGTGTCGAAGGTCAAATGCTTTGGGATTCTATCAACAATAAATTTTATGTCAACACTGGTACGACTAACTGGCAGGATGTTGGTTCAGGTGGTACTGACACCAATACTACTTACAGTATTTCTGCTGAAACAGCCACAGGTGGAGTCAACTTACGCTTGTCTGGCAATGATGCTTCGACAGATGATGTTAAGTTTGCCAACGGTACTGGTATTACGTTCACAAGAACAGATGCCGATACCATTACGGTAGCCACAACGGTTACTGATACCAACTGGTACCCAACTACTTTTGCTTGGACTGGTGGTACGACAGCGGGACCCACAGGTTCGTTAACCGGAACTGGGATGTCGGCGGTTCCTTATGCTGCCGTTCCGTCGGCAACAGATGCAGCATCTGGTGTAGTCACGACTACGACTCAGACTTTTGCCGGTGATAAGACATTCAGCAACAACGTCGTCATTACAGGCAACTTGACAGTCAATGGTACGACACAAACTATTAACTCAACTATTGTCACTATTGATGACCCCGTATTCACTATTGGCGGAGATACCGCCCCGGGTGCAGACGACAACAAAGACCGTGGTATTGAATTCCGCTGGCATAATGGAACCGTAGCCAAAGTTGGCTTCTTCGGGTTTGATGACAGCACGGGTAAATTCACTTTTATTCCAGATGCAACCAATACTTCGGAAGTGTTCTCAGGTACGAAAGGGGAGTTAGATGCGAATGTTGCGTGGACAAATATTACAGGTGCGCCAACTATACTGGCAAAATACTCTACTACATTATCTACTTCTGCTACGAGTTATACCGTAACACACAACTTAGGAACGCAAGATGTTCAAGTTGCTGTTTATGAAGTAAGTTCACCTTACGCAAAAGTTATTTGTGATATTGAGCACGCTACAACGAATACCATCACTGTTAAATTTGCAGTGGCTCCGTCTGCTAACACATATAGAGTAGTAGTCATTGGGTAAGGAGGGCTAACTATGCCTAAACTTTTATCAACATTAGATAACGCAGATAACATTGGTACAGGTTCTGTTAATTGGTTCGTCACCAGTGCAGACCTAACTAAGTTAGATAGCATACAAAGCGGTGCTGAAGTGAACCAAAACGCGTTCACTTCAGTGGCTGTTTCTGGTCAGACAACTGTTTCTGCCGATGATAAGCAGGACACTTTAACTTTGGTTGCAGGCACAAATGTAACAATTACAACCGACGCTGCTACTGATTCTATTACTATCAACGCTACTTATATTGTAGCAAGTGGGAACGCTAGTGGGCAATATTGGATTCAGTATAGTGATGGAACCCTTATTAAGTGGGGAACTTTGGTTCAGACTAGTGCTGTTTCGGTTTCTTTTGGTAATATATTTATTAGTCCATCAACCCCATGGACGATTACCTTTAACACAACCGTAGCATTCTCGTCAACCCCAAGCATTACTGGGCAAACAATTGATGCAACAGGAAACAGCAGAACAAGTTGGTTTTTACCGAATGGTATATCTTCTACTGCTATAAATTATCAGATTGGTCGTGCCACATCAACAACTTCACAAAACTGGAATGTTCATTGGCAAGCGATAGGTAGGTGGGATTAATGATGAAGCATCCATATGAATGGGATTTACAAAATCCAGAAGTATTATTTAGTGATAAAGAACATTTTGACAATGTTCGTGAAACAGTATGTTTTAAAATAATTAATCGTGGCGGATTGTGGTATGATTTACTAACACCAGAAGAAAGAAACGATTTATTAAATTGGTATATGTCGTGGTTAGATGCTTGGGAAACAAAAATAATTCCTAACGCGCCAGTTTGGTTAAAATAATATTGTAATAGGTAGTTGCGTGTAATTAAACAGATTCGAGTAGTAGTTTAATGCCTTATGTTGTCGTTTATATGTGGCAACGTACAGCATAAATTAAATTTGATTTCATAGTTATAATTCGGCTATAACTGTGATATATTAAAATTAGAAAGGACTGATGTCAATATGCCATTCACAACTTCTGGCAAAAATTTAATGTTAGATTATTTTGGTACTCAAAACCTCTATATGGCTTTGTATTCCGATGATGCGGTATGCAGGTACTTTAAAAGGAACCGCAGCAACATCAGCAAACAAAACAACGTTTGACTCAGGATTATTTTTAACTGCCAGCACCACTGGAAGCGGAACTTTAACGAATGGTAACTCCAGCGATTATGGCAGTGGGATTAATTTTACTTTATCAAATGTAACTATATCAGGTACAGGGTAACTTTACATCCTATTTACAATATGCTATAATGATACCGAAAGGAGCATAAATACTATGCAAAATATTCAATTAGATGCTTCAGAAGTAATTCAAGAATTAACAAAACAACATGTAGAGGAAACGACTCGCTTAAAACAACAATTGGCTATGACAATCGTTGAAGCAAGAGCGTGGCGGACGGCTTATTTGGAATTAAAAGATAGGTATGAGGCACCTGTGGAACATTTAGGTGCAGAAGGAACGGAGGCTTAATATGTTAAAAATTATTCAGTTTGAACTATTTAGATTGACCTGCTTCATGGCTGCGGCATTATTTTTCCAGATAGGGAATATGTTTGCTGGAGCCTACTATCATAAAGATGAGTTTTCATGGAAGGTATTCTTCAGCGGGTTCAAAGGGGTTGCGATTATGTACATCCTGTTTGTCTGGTTGACGACAGGGGTGACCGTCCTTCCGTGGTTGCTATCATTCTTTAAGATTGTAGAGTTGAATCAAGAGTTAGTTAGTGTAATTACAGGAACAGGTATTGCAATTTATTGGGGCGCTTTCACAATTGAACGTGCCAAAGACATGTCTTATAAACTAATGAGTATTCGGGATTATAAACCCCGACAGGTGGAAGAAGTATTTACTGAAGGGGAGGGATGAGTATGTACATCCCTCTTCTTAAAGCCTACTTGACACAAGGGTTCAAACCGACGACCCATCAAGCAATCGACTTAGGGTTTCGGAGTCTTGGATTAACGACCCCTGATTTGTTCGCTTGGGAAGACGGTGTGGTAACCGCATCCTTTTACAGTACAGGTGGAGGAAACACAATAGACATTGTCCACAAAGATGTGGCGGACGGTCAGTGGTATTATACTAACTATGTTCACCTCGATAGCCGTGCTGTAAAGGTCGGAGATGTAGTGAGAAAAGGTCAGTTTATTGGTAAAGCAGGGAATACAGGTCTTAATTCTACGGGACCACATTTGCATTATGAAGTGTGGGTTACCCCAGTAGGTTATATTAAGAAATATGCAGACCGTTTCAAGTATGCGATTGACCCAAGATTCGTTTCATTTAACAGTCCAATTATGAGAGTGACTGGGGAAGGAGTTCAAACCGTGGATTACAAATATGATTCTACTGTCTTAGCAATCCCAACGATTGGCAACTTAATATTGCGTTCACAACCTATTCGTATTGCTGCCACTCACTTGGGGGTATTTGTTCCGAAGGGAGGTCTTCCATATCTCGGCAGTGTCGTCGTTAATGGCATGAATTGGGCTATGCTTAATCACAATGGAAAAGTTGTGTATGCTTCTATGGATTATCTTACTGTGACTGTACCGAAGGAAACTATAATTGTCACTAAGGTCCAGCCGATTGACTTAAAACAACAAGTTGGCGATGCCTTTGTGGAATTGAAGGTGACGGAAGTTGGCAAATAAAAAACCAAAACCTCAGGACTCCGTGCTTGTAGCAGCCGTCAAAAATGACCTGAAACTTTCTATGGAAGATAAGATGGCGTTCCTGAGTCTTGCGAATATATTTGAAGAAAATTTTGCAGCAAATCTTACCAAGAGTAGTACGGATTTAGCAGATGAAACAGGATTAGATGTTGACATCTGGAAAAAGTTTTTAAGTCATCCCCCTGTAAAACGAATCATTGAGAGTTTCATCAATGAACAAATCAAAAAGAAAGCCGACACAGCGTTATTGGAGGGCAAAGGTACACGTGATGCTATCAATGTTCGTAAGGCAATGATAGAAGCCGAATCCGCAGAGGACAACACACGCTTCGTAATCATCCGTTTACCAGACAGAAAGGCGGATTTAGATGAATAATGCAGCATTGAAACTATTACGGAAAGATAATACGGGCGCTCGTTTTTATGAGTGCCCCTTTTGTAGTGCGGAAATCAAAGTAGCGGATTCTTCTTTTACTGGTTCGTGTCCTGCATGTAAAGCATCCGTCATTGATTATAAACCTGCCATTTATCAAGAGAAGTTCCATCAGTCCAAAGCCCAGTATAAGTTAAATATTGGTGGATTCGGTTCTGGGAAGACCACCATGTGTTGCGCGGAGTTGGCGATACATGCTTTGTCTGTACCCAATGGGCGCAGCCTGATTACGGGACCCAAATTGCAGTTGATACGCGACGCAGTCATCCCAGAGTTTGAGAAGATGTTGCCGCCTCACTTAATTGAGCGAAAACAAAAGAGTCCAAACATTTATTATAAGTTAAAAAATGGTCATGAAATTCTGGTTTACGCCAGTAATGACGACGAAAACTTACGTTCATTGAACTTGACTGCCTTTTATATTGAGGAAGCAAGTAATGTTGACTACGAAGTTTTCAGAGAATTGCAAAATCGTCTTCGCAATACTGCCGCTTTGGTGTATAATGATATAGGAGAGGAAATTGATGACCACTATTTAGGCTTAGTTTCGTCTAACCCAGATGATGGGTGGGTTCGTGATAACTTCTTGTTAATAGCAGGTAAACTTTTCACAAGTGAATCCATTGACCGAACCATGTATGACAAAGTACGTGGACGAGATACCAGCCGACACTACCACGCGTTTATCTCTTCAACCAGAGATAACCCCTATCTGCCGAAAGTGTTTATTGAACGTTTGGTGGTAGGGAAAACTCCTGCTTGGATTCGTAAGTACATTGATTGCTACTTAGATGTTCGAGAAGGAGCCGTGTACCCTGATATACCTATGGCGTTTGTCCAACCCAGACCCATTCCAAAGAATTGGCTACGGCTTGCTGGATTTGACAAGGGTTATAGGGATGAAACCGCACTGTTGGTGGCAGCGATAGACCCAGCAACAGGAATTATTTATGTCTATCAAGAGTACTATGAAGCCGAACGACCTGTAAGTTACCACGGAATGAAGATTGCTGAGATTATGAAACCTTTGCCAATGTATAATAACATTCAAGCAGACCCATCCATACGGAATCGTAATGAACGTGATGGCGAAACCTACCAATCCTATTTCCAGAAAGTATCAGGTATATACTTACACCCAGGAAATAATGATATTGATACGGGGATTGATAAAGTTCGGGATTACATATTCTTAGGTAAATTAAAGTTCTTTGATACCTTAGATAACCTTAAAAAAGAAGCCGTACGTTATGTGTACAAAGAAGACCAAGATGTTCCTGTTGATAAAAACAATCATTTAATGGATGCACTCCGTTATATGATTGCACCACTACCGCAGAATCCTATGGAGTTTACTGGCGAGTTGATAAAACAATCACAGTTAACACGTAATTTCTGGGAAGGTGGTTGGGAAGCAGATGCGGAAGACGCTGGGATTGTCAGTGCAGGAAATGTTTATATGTTGAAAGGAGGGTTCAAAAACCATGGAAGACTCGACGAGTAAGGTGATTGAAATGTTGGCAACGCTCACAAATAAGGTCTTGGAGTTATCAGACAGAGTTTATAAGTTGGAGCAAGCAACCAGTACCGAAGGGGTTTATTTGGACGGAGTTCCAAAGTATGCTAAGAAGTATATTCTCAAAGATGAAGAGGAGGTGAAGTAAATGGATGAAATTAAAGAAGTTGAAGAGTACACGATAGACGACCACGTGCGTAAAAAAGAAGCGCAAGAAAAAGCAAAACCTTGGATTACTAAGATAAGTAATGCTAAGTCTTTTGTCGCGAATCGCGAAACCCAGTTAATTGAAAACATGGCGTTCTATCAGAACAACCCTTATTTGTTGGCACAATACGCGGAAGAAAGACCGTGGGTTTTGCAGATGAGTACGCCGTACGCATCCATGGCTATTGATACGCGTGTTGCTTCTTTAGCCGCAAATGATTATGTAGGGGAATTGCAGCCTTTTAGGGAAGAAGATATTGAAACACTGAAAATATTAGAGGCAATTGTGAAGGATGAATGGGCAAGAGCCGAAATCAATCCAATTATTGATGAGGCTTTAGGTATGGCTGCGGTGGTACGGGAAGCCTACGTCCATGTTGTTTTTAATACTGATAAGAAGATTGCAGGACGAGAAGGGGAAATTGAAGCCTATCTACTTGATACACCATCTGTTTTAATTGACCCTCGCGCTCGTCGCTTCGAGGATGCCCGCTATATCATAGTGGGAGAAAGGATGACGTATGAAGAAGCAGAGGAAACATACCCTGAGTTTATTAAGTTGTTACCAAAAAGCACGGGAGTCATGCCTAACTTACGAGGTGAAGCCTTTCTTGATAATGACTATAATACTGCTCAAGATGGAATTTTAACCGTTTATACCATTTATGAGAAAGACAAAGGTAAAATCAAGAAGTATGAAATCGTGGAAGATATGTTGATTTCTGAAAAAGTTTTGAAGGGATTAAAACTATTCCCAATTGCACAGTTACCCTGGAAGAGAGCAGCACAAAGTTGCTATGGGTTATCCTTAATGGATGACTTATTAAATCTTCAAAAAGCCATTTGTGCAATTGAAAGTGCAATTACCAATACCGCTGTGGCTTATTCAAGTCCTGCGATTGTATTGCGTAAAGGCAGTGGAATCAACCCTAAAGTTGTAGCAAAAACAATTGGTGCTCCTGGAGTTGTTTATGTATCTGATATTGCAATCAGTGAAGCCATGGCTCCAGTTATGCCTATTAAAATTGACGATAAAATCGTCGCGTTGAAACAAGAGTTTGAAGGAGCAATCGACAAAATTGCAGGGATTACGAACTCATTCGTTGGTCAAATCGGTACCGCAGGTAACACTGCACAAGGTTCACAACTCGCTATTGAACGGGCGAAAATTATCGAAACATTGGTTTTAACCAATGTTACGCGCTTTGTTGAAACTTTAACTCAAATATTTGTGGATTATTTAACTACGGCGTACGCTGGGGAACTGGTTACCAGTCGCAGCGAAAACAAGACCACAGGCGACCCAGAGTTTCAAACTCGGATGATGCCTGAAAACGCAGGTAAAGTGGACTTTTCATTCTTTATTGATTTGAATAAGAAGACACCATACGCCAAAGACCGCGAAAAACAAATGTTGTTGGAACTGTACCAAATGGAAAGACAGTATGATGCTCCTGTCAAACTTATTAATGAGTTGGACATTCTGGACAAATATGACTTGTCTAACCAAGCCGAGTTGGAAGAACGTTACCGTACGTTGAGCCAGCAAACGGCTGAGATGAAAGCACAGACGATTATCAATCTTACCGAAGCCGCGCATCAATATGGTGCTCCGCCAGAAATGGTTCAAGCAGCCATTATGGAAATTGTTGAAGGTGCTAAGGAAACCCCTGCACTGGATGAATTGATGGCTATGATTGAAGGTATGTCGGAAGAAATGGACAAGGCTAAAGCCGATTCTGAACAGGATTTGATTGCGCAAGGTTTAGACCCTGCTATGGTAGATGCCGCCAAACAACAAATGGCACAGCAAGGAAATACACCTACACCACAGGATTTAGGGCTTGTGTAAAATTGCACTTGTCAAACAAGTGAGTGTAGTGTATAATAAAGATGATGTAAGGTAGCACCTTACAATCCCAAACTATCGTCGCACCGTAGCGACACAAAATAATTACGCGTAGGAGGTAAAATGGGAGAAAAGACGTACGCTTCAGTCGCAGAAATTGATGCGGCTTTAGAAGCAGAGTTCGCGAAAGTGAACGAAATGGAAGTTGAAGACGACGAAGAAGAAGAATTCGACGACGAAGAGGAAGAAGAATTTGAAGGATTCGGTGACGACGAAGAGGAAGAAACCGAAGACGACGAAGAAGAGGAAGAAGAGAAGCCCACTGCTAAGAAGCCAAGTAAAGCCGAAAAAGAGGAGTTTACTTTCGCACAACTTAGACAGCAAGCAAAACTCGCTGAACAGAAAGCCGCGGAAGAGCAGGCGTTCATGCGTAAACTGGCTAAGGCTTCAGGCTATGGAGATGATGTCGCTAAGTATAGGAAAGACTTGGAAGCAAGATTGATTGAACAAGAGGCTTCTCAGCACGGCGTAACCCCAGAGGTGTACAAAGAATTGTCTGAAGCAAAAGCCAAACTGCAATCATTCCAACAGGAACGAGAGGAGGAGCAACGAATTGCTAAATCCCAAGCGTTCTTGAAGACCATCAATAAAGTTCTAAAAGAATATGATGTTGACCAAAAAGCAATGAGTAAAGAATTGTTCGATACTCTCGAAAAGTCTGGTTATACAATTGACGCTTTGCTCTCCGTACCAAACCCAGAATTTCTGATTCGAGGCGCGTTGTATGATAAACTTTCTAAAGCACAGGTCAAACAATCTCGAATTAGAGATGGTCTGGATACAAGAAAAATCAAGTCTTCAAGTGGCGGTGTCAAAACCATGGAAGAAATGATTGAACAAGAAATGGTGGAGTACGCCAAAGCCAGAGGGCTAAAGTACTCTAAATAAGGAGCGTGATTTACTATGGCAGTTGGAGTAAATAAATTAGCAGTAGTTCAAACGAACGAAATTTCCAGACGGGAGTATTGGGAAGCCAGATTGCTTCGCATGATTGTTCTGGAACAATCCAACTTTGTATTCTCAAACCTGGGTATCGAAAAAGATATTCCAGCAAATGAAGGTACGACAACCTTCTCCATGCGTAGAAACAACCACTTACCAGTTGGCAACCACCAGTTGGTAGAAGGCGTTGCACCTACGGCATTAAAAGTCGAATCGCAAAAAGTCCAAGGCACCGTTAACGAATTCGGTGCAATGATTAGCATTACGAACTGGGTAGATGATATTCACATGGCTGATGTCTTCCGTGAGTACCAACCTGAACTGGCTCGTCATGCTGCTGAAGTTAAAGAACGTAATATTCTGGCTTCCTTTACGGATGCTTCTGAGTATTTCTGTGATGCTGCTGGTGCAGTAAATACCGATATTGATGACATCACTGCGGTAGATGTACTGACCATCAAAGATGCTCGTTTGGTCTGGTTGACTATGAAAAACTACCGTCGGAAAGGTCATGCTAAATACGGTGGCAAACCTGTATTGATTGTTCATCCGAACGTCATGCAAGATTTACTCGACGACGATACTTTGGAAAAGAAACTGTTGGTGCCTGGCAACGAAAACCAAGTAATCAAAATTGGTACACTTGATATGTATATGGCTTATGGCGTGTACTTCCAAGAAACTATGATTGCTGAAGTTGAAGCAAACCTAGGTGGTGTAAATGTTTATACTTCTTACATGTTGGGGGAAGACCCGTACATTGTCTTGAAATTAAAATCCATTAAGTGGTTCTCGAAAGGCTTCACTGCTGACAGCGGTGACCCGTTAGGTCAGAACGCTCACATGGGCTATCGTTTCTGGACTGGCGCAAAGATTATCGACCCAATCGCAATCACGAAAATTTATAGTGCTTCGGCTTATGATGTCGCTTTGGCAGACATTGATGCTGACGACTTCTCTCGTGCTGCTTCCCAAGTTTAATGATAACTAACAAGGAGGATAACTGATGGCAACAAAAGTTAAAAAAGCCGTATTAGCCGACGGGGATGATGTATCCAACGTATTGGCTGCAAAACGCGAATCCGATATGACATATATGAGTTCGTACACAAAGAATGTTCTGCGTAAGTTCAAAAATGAACCTACTATGAAAATCGTTGGGTCGAAAGCGTATGCTAATTACTTCGGTTCTGTGTACACGGCTTTGTTTGATACCGTGCCAGTAACGATTCGATTTGACGGTACAGAACAGGTTTTCCCAGAGTCTGTTGCAAAATGGCTTCTTAAGAAAATTGTGCGTGTTACCGAGTCGAATATTCCTGTCAGTCGTAGTGACAGATTAAGTGAATAAAGAAAGAACCCGAAAGGGTTCTTTTTATTTGTTAAATATGCTATAATACATGTGAGGTGATGCTATGAAACTCAGCGATTTAATAGCCGTATCAGATTCGTACACTGATGAAGTGCTAAGCACAACAAGTGCAATTTTGTACGCAAACGAAGTAATTGCTAAAATAAACACAAAGTTGCGGGTAAGTCTTTCCTATTTTGTGGATGCAACGACGGATTATACCGACTTAGATGAAGGGTGGCTGCGTAGGCTGCTTGTACCTTGGTTGAATTATTCTGTTAAGATGAACGACTCTTCACTGAATGAAGCCGAACGTTGGAAGATTGAGTTTTTAGAAGCCATGGCGGAATTCTCTGGTGAGTATTTAGAAACCTTAGATGAAACACTATTGACAGGGGACATGCCTGGTGTATATCAAATGGACACATCAGATGCTATTCCCACTGCTTGGTTCAACCGTAGAGGAAGTGGGGGATTATAATGGCGATTCAACCCATTCGTGGTAACCCTGAACAAAAACAAATAGACCTTACGACAGGGTTTCGTTACGGTATGAATATCACATATTCAGACGACCTTTTGCAACCCAACGTTTTGAGGCAAGCCACCAATTTTGATATTGAAAGTGTAGGGGAACTAACCGCACGTAAAGGATTTGGGGTAAACACTGCTCTAACAGAATTGCTTTACCCAGGAGGAAACTATGTCAACACGGAGGTCAACTTATCAACCCAGAAGGAGGTCTTCTTCACGCTACTTCAAAACGATAATTCGGTTTGGCGTAGATTGGCTGAATCTCCATCCTTGGCAGATTATTTATTTTTATATGATGGGACAACCCTCAGATACTTCCGATTACTTGTCGTAAAAGCAACACAAGATTTATACTGGGAGGACGTTACGATAGTTGTTCAAGCGGTTCCTTCGACTACAATCCGAAAAGGAACGATTTCTGCTGCGAATTTCGACTATAATCGAAAGTTATTCAACTGGGGGTGTGTCGATAAGTATGGTCGTCTTTATTTTACCAACAACGATAAGGGCTTGTTGATTTACGATTCTGAGGAGGAAACAGACCCATGGATTTATGTAGGCGCTTTTACTGATAAAGCCAATGAAGCCTACCTACCTAATGCAGTAGAAGTTAGACGTATTGGGTTTAATGTATTAGGGGATGACCCTCTTTCTTGGCTTTATGAAAGTGAGTTAACAACAGAGAGTATTCAAGGGTTGTACTTAACGACATCTGATAGGAAACCCATTCAGGTAATACCTCCTGGCGAAACCTTCCAAGTAAACATCTTGTACACGGGGGACACCTATGATTTCGTATTAGTCTTTAGAGAATATGATGCAGAAATTGAAATTTCTTATGTAAAGAATACAACATATTCTGTAAATGGCTCTTTAGCCGTTTATGACGTAACACTTAAAACCCAACCAACGGATGAAATTGAAATCCAAATTGATTTCGATAGTGTAACTGTTGTATTAGATTCTTATTATGATTACTTCCCAACAGGTCAAGTGCCTGCCAGCGCGGAAGTTGTTTCTAAATTGAATGTAGGTCAATTCAAAATTATGGAAGTTTATGACCGTATGTTGTACTACAAAGGTAATGTAATTTGGTTTAGTGAAGTGGATGTTTATGATTACATTCCTAACTTTAATTACGTTATTGTTCCCTTGGATAAGACAGATGAAATCGTACGTATTGCTTTCTTTAGGGACAGTTACCTGTTGTTTACGAAACGTAAGATTTATAAACTGACTGGCGACTTTGAATCAAGTAACTTCAGATTGGAATTGGTTAATAATAATATTGGGACAATCTCACCTAACACGGTTAATGTTCTCAATAATGAGATGTATTTTGTCAGTACTCTGGGGTTGCGTTCGTTAAAAACAGACACATTCAAAGCCAATTTTGAAAATATACGTGAGTTCGACGAATCAATACGTCCGCTCATTGTCCCTTCAGAAGACATGTACGCGATTGTATATAAAGACCAATATCTGTTGTTTGCTAATCAACGTGGAACGTACAAGACAGTGACATGTAATTACCGTGATTATCAGACTCCAGACCAAATAAGGTTTTATTACAAACAAGGCGCATTTGTTACAGATGTTTATGCGCCAACTACTTACCCAGATTTCATCTTTGTGGAAACAGGCGATATGTATTCATTCCGTTCTGATGGGTTGTACCGTTATGGAGATGCCTTTACAGACTTTGGAGAAGAGTATGAATTATATGTTGAAACAATTGGTATGAACTTCGGGTACCCAACACATGAAAAGAAAATTAAACACGTCTTATTAAAATGTGGCGGTGGTGAAGTGCAATTTCCTATCGTATTGCAGGTGGCTGCGGATGGACAATTAGCCTCTTCCAGTCTTATGGTTCCAACAGGGATTGATGAATCAGGTAATATTATTTATTCAGACATGAGTCCTGTTGTCGGGTCTTCATTACCAAAACTTAACCTGTTTGGTGATGGTTTGAAAAAGTTTCATACTAAGAAATTCAGAACCTCTGCGCGTGGTAAAAATATATCCATTAGAGTGATTGCCAAACCAAGTGATATGCTGAGTCTGAGTTCAATCGGTATGATATTCAAACTTGGGAAAGTGAGGGAGTAATATGTCCAGAATTAAATTAAGTCCTATTGCTAACCAAGATGAAGTTTTTAACCCACCGCGTGGTGCTAATAGCAACCGCAGAATTCTTAAAAATCAAGTACGCGTAAACGGTGAGTTAGTTAATTTAGAGAGTTCAATTGTGCAAACAAACACAAATATCACAACTTCAATTACTCAGTATGATACTAATACCGTTCAACCTGCGATTGCCGGCAGGGAACCAGTGGTTTATAAACAGGCTACGGCACCTGAACACTTGGAAGGTAGGTTGTGGATGGACACAAGTACTACCCCAAACATTATAAAACGTTCAACTTCAAATACTTGGGTTCTTGCAAGTTTTACTCAGAGCCAAATTGAGTCAACAGCGTCCTCAGTTTCATCCAGCGTAGTTTCTTCTTACGCTTATTCTAAAGGGGAAGTGGACACCACATTGACAGGTTACTCTCAGATTTCACAAACCAGTGCGGCTATTACGTTAGCGATTGGCACGGTCAGGGAATCCACAGGAAATTACGTACCTTATACTCAAGATGACTTTGAACAAGGTACATTAAGTCTAAGTACGGGGGCTACCTCCAGTTCTTCCAATGTACTAAGAACAAAAAACTTTACAAGCATACCCGCGAGTACCGATATGTTATTAGAGTGTTCTGGTGGGTTGATTGACCCCGCTAACGTCTATGTGTTATATTATACATCCGCAGATGCGTTCATATCGTATCATCAATTTACAGCAGGCTATCGTAAAGTAACCACTCCTGCGACGGCGGCTAAATTCAAAATTCGTATTCAGAAAACCCCTTTGACTTCTTTCCCAATTACAGAAATGCCTAACCATAAAGTAAGCATTACTCAAATCAATAAGTTTCTCAAAGGAGCACGTTATACTTTTGATGATACTACCTTTTCTATCACAAACAATTTAGGAACCGTAGTATTCACAGCAGATGTTGACGGTAACTTAGATATTACAGGAAAGATAACTGCGGATTCAGGTTTAATTGGGGGTTTTACTATTGGTACAACAAAATTAACCGCGGGTACAACTAATGCAACAGCCGTTGGTGTACAGTCTGGGGAAACGGTTGCGTTCTTTGCTGGTCATTTAACTCCAGGCTCGGCTCCATTTAGAGTTACACGTGCGGGTGCATTAACAGCAACCAATGCCACATTAACTGGGGGGACAATTGCAGGTTGGACACTAAGTTCCACTGCAATAACAAGAGGTACAACCAGTTTATCTGCAAGTTCGACTAATGGCACTCTCACTTTGAACGGAACAACTATTGATTCTTCAACCAGCGGCGTGTTGGAACTTACAGGCTCACTAACAGTTTCAAGTTCTATTACAAGCCAACAAGTTAACTCTTATTCTGTTTTACCACGTACTGCGGACACTTATACGCTGGGTACTTCCAGTTTTAAGTGGTTGAATATTTATACTAACGCATTAAACCTTGTATTTAGTGGAACAACTTATCAGATAACAAGAGATGCAAATGGATTCTTGAAAGCAGTGTAGTTTTATGATATAATATTTGCGTGGTACGGAATATAGAGAGGGTGATTTTATGGATGTAAATACGTTTACTGGAATGTTCTATGCGACACTATCGGGTGCAGTAGGTCTTATAGTCATCCTCGTTACATTTACTGTGAAGGTAAATACTTTGATGGTAAGGCAGACGATTATTTTGGAAGAGTTGGTAAAGACTCACGCACGGGATGAAGAAAGAAATCAAAAAGACCACGCTGAATTCAGAGGATTACTTAAAGAACACGCTGATAGGTTAAATGATACGGAAAACTTTTGTAAATATTATCACAGGGATAAGCCCCGAATTGAATAGGGGCTTTTATTATGCACGTATGTATGCTATAATATCTTTAGTATGAAAGAGGTGATTTTATGGCAACAAGAGATAGAGCAAAGCCTTACCCAACAGCAGTAGATGACTATGCTTCTACATCATATTCAAACCCAACAACGAGCGCTCCTCAAAAGAGTGAATATCAGATTTGGCTCGAAAACACATTAAATCAATATGCTAATATGCCTATGCCTGGTGGCGGAGGCAGTGCATCTAATTACTATGGTCAAGCGCAGAACATGTTAGGCGGTTTAGATACGTCTGGTTTTAATGCGTTACGCGACAGTTATAATCAGATGTACCAAACAAGTCAGCAAGGTCTGGACTCCAGTTATAGTAACTTGATAGGTCAGTTAGACCGCCAACTTAAGGAAGGCAAACAACAGTTTGGTGCAGCGCGTGGAACTATCATGGAAGATTCTTTTGGAAGAAACCGTGACGCGTACCGCAACTTAGCCTCCAGAGGTTTAGGTGCCAGTGGTCTTCAGCAATTAGCAGGTGTTCAAAACCGCATGGAAACAGGTAAGCAAGTAAGTAATGTTGCTGGTCAGTTTTATGATGCGTCGGCTAAGATTGGTGAAGCCAAAACGCAAGGCACTGAACAACACGCACTTCAATCCCAAGGACTTAGCAATCAGTTAGGTTCACAACTTGCAGGTTTGAACCAGCAAGAAATTGAATACAAAAATGCGTACCAGCAACAGGTAGCACAACTCGCTATGCAAATGCAGCAGCAGGCACAACAAGCGGCTTTGGCGCAGTGGCAAGCACGTCAAGCACAAATGGAAATGCAGATGAGTCTTGGTGGTGAACTTGCTAAACTTAAAGATGGAACACAAGGTCAGGAAAGCATGAAATATGATATTGCGAGCAGCGATATGCCTGATGTTGCTAAGTTGGCGAAGTGGATGGACACTTTTAACGTGGACGAAGCCACTGCACGTGCACAAATAAAAGAATATGGTTCTAAAGTCGAAGGCGGATTAAAAGAACAAGCCTTATCAACCTTAGACCCAAGATGGAGTCGTATGACAACCAGAGAAGATATGAATTCGGCTGTTGAGCAGTTGAGAAATTTTTATCAAAGTGGGGGTATGGAAATTGATGATGTTCTTTCCTATATGAGTAAACAGATTAAGTATATAAGTGATAAGAACTTATCAGGTATAGACTTCAAAAAACCTTCAAACGCTAATGAACGGGTAACAGTTGATGCTATGAACAAACTTTCTGGGGCAGGAAGAGATAGAGCCTACGCGGCTTACTTCTTAGTTCAAAAAGGGGTTATTTCAAAAGCACAGTTTAAGGAATTAACTGGAATTAAAATCAGAGATACTATCTTTGGTTAGGGGTGAAATATGAGTAATAAAATTAAAACTCTGCAAAGCCTTTTAGAAGAAATAAGTTATAAAGGACTCCGTGAGGCGCAACAGTTGGAGGCTACAAAAGCACAACAACAGCAACCCAACATGGATGAACTTTACGCTGCACAAAAAACACAAAACTTGACAGAAGCAGAGCAATCTGTGCAGAGTCAAATTGATAATACGCGTGCCAAACTGGAGTCAGTCGGTGCAAACCCTGACCAACAAACCGATACGCGAAATCCGTTAGAAAAAATGTTGAACTTACGTCAAGACCAGAATTTAATCTTTGATATTTTTGAACTAATAAACAGACCACAACAAGCAATATTTA